>CEOK01018469.1_pt1 | contig 15684 bp, 8 predicted proteins | sample 427001 | NCBI WGS metagenome assembly CEOK01 (sample SAMEA2591108, study PRJEB7988) | marine metagenome | isolation source: saline water (ENVO:00002010), including | reverse complement strand
CACCATACCAGACAATAAAAACCATAACAATAGTACTTAAAAACTCACTCATAGGAGATGCCAAGTCTCTTCTCTTGTAAATACTTGAGGTTATTTTTTTATTCAAAATTAATTGTTCATTAAATCTGTCATTTATGATTTTTTCTGCGTTAAAAATTTTTATAATTCTGAGTCCAAATATATTTTCCTCAAATGCTGACATTATCTTAGAAATTTGAATTTGACCTTTTTTTGATTTCTTTTTTAAATTTCTACCAATATTACCTATTACAAGACCTGCAACTGGAAAAAGTAACAACACAATTAATGTTAAATTTAGATTTATAATTACTAAAAGTATCAGAGATAATATAATATTAATAGGAGAAAAAATTAAAATATTAAATAATCTTACCAAAGAAAATTCTATATCATTTACATCATTAGTCATTCTTGATAACAAATCACCTTTTCGCTTATTAGAAAAAAAAGAAACTGGTAAAATGATAACTTTTTCATGAATTAACTTTCTAATGTCTTTAATAATTCCTGTTCTAATGGGTATCATTGAGTATAGAGAAAGGTATCTAGTAAGATTTTTTAAAAAAAATGCCAAAATTATTACCAAACATATAATTCCTAGAGAAGTTTCGTTTCCATATAAATCAATAAATTTAGTTAGTTTAAAGGAAAAAAAAGTTTTTAACCAAACTACTGAAAATTCAAACTCTGAAATATCGACAACTCTATTATGAGTACCAAATAAAATTCCAAGTACAGGAATTATTAACGTAAAAGAAAAAAGTCCAAAGAAAATTGAAATTGTGCTAAGAATTATATTAAGAAGAAATAATAACTTATAATTTTTAACAAATTTTAAAACTTTTATGAAATCAGACATTATAGTTTGAATTTAAGATAAAAATATAAAATTCAACAATTATATTTAAGTATATTGTTTAATTAATATCAATTATAATAAAATAAAAAAACAATAATGTAAATTTATATATTTGCTATATGGAAACGACAAGACAAAAAAAAGTAGCAAGACAAATTCAAAAAGATCTAGCTGAAATAATTTTAAAAAATAATAATTTGATTTATCCAAAAAGTTTAATTTCTGTCTCTAAAGTAAGAATGAGTCCTGATTTGTCTTATGCGAAAGTTTACTTGAGTGTTTTTCCACTAAAAGATCAAAAAACATTCTTAAAATCAATTAATAGATTCTCTTTTCAAATAAAGAATGAACTTGCTTTAAGAGTTAAAAATCAATTACGCATAATACCTGAATTATCATACTTTATTGATGACTCCATTGACTATCTGGAAAATATTGATAAACTTTTAAATACAAAAACAGACAATAACTGATATATTTTGAATCTATCTTTTCATATAGCATTTCGTTATCTTTTTTCAAAAAAAAATAGAACTGCAATAAATATTATTACTTTCATATCGTTAATTGGAATAACAGTTGGAACTGCTTCATTAATTCTAGTTTTATCTGTTTTTAATGGGTTTGAATCACTAATAAAAAATATATATGATGACATTAATCCTGATTATTTAATTACTAAAAAAAATTTTCAAAGTTTTTCAACAAACTCAATTAATTATGACAAAATTTTAGAAATCGTTGATTGCAATGAAATTACTGAAATTTATGATAGGAAGGTTTTAATTCAATCAATTGATAATGAAAATAAAATAAGAAATGAATTTGGAATTTTAAGAGGAATAAATAAAATTTATAGTAATGAAATTGGGTATTTCGAGAAATTCATTAGCAAAGGTCAAAATATCAATAATAAAGGGTTGTGCATTATAGGTTCTGTATTAGCAAATTCTATGCTTCTTAATCCAGATATAGAATTAAAAAAAATAGATGTTTTTGTTCCCAATAAAAATATGCAATTTAATAGTTTAAAAAAAAATAATTTTTTTAGTAAAACTAGACTTTTAGTTAGTGGAACTTTTCATACAAATACAGAGATCGATAATAAACTAATCATTACTTCAATGGATTTTTTTGAAAATTCAGAGTATTCAAATGAAATTTCATCAATTGAAGTAAGAACTAAAATTAAAAATTCTAATATTAAAGAAAGTCTAATTAAAATCTTTGCTCATGATTTTTTAATAAAAAATAAATATGAACAACAAAATTTTTTGTATCGAATTTTAAAAACAGAAAAATTAATTATTTATATAATTCTAACATTCATATTAGCTGTAGGTTCTTTTAATATTATTTCATCAATAATTATGACAATTTTAGAAAAAAAACATGATATAAATTTGTTATGGAACCTAGGTGGTCAAAGAAGTTCAATTAAAAATATTTTTATTATTCAAGGATTCTTAATTAGTCTTTTTGGAGCCATATTTGGAATAATAATAGGTTTGACAATTTGTTTTATACAGGAAAAATTTGGTTTAATTAAACTTGGAAACCCTGATGCATTTATAATATCTTACTACCCTATTAAAATTAAAATTATTGATATTATTTCTGTTGTATTTACAGTAATTTTTTTAGGATTATTACTTTCAATTATTCCATCTAATTTAATTAATTATTTTACTAAAAAGTTAAACAACTGAGTAATTGAGATAATTTGAATTAATTTGATCTAAAATATTAATTAATTCATCAAAACTATGACTAGATACAAGTCTGTTTCTATATTCTTTAATGCCTGGTAAATTTTTAAAGTAATTTGAATAATGCCTTCTCATTTCCAAAATTCCTAACCTCTCTCCTTTCCAATTTATAGATTTAATCAAATGTTTTTTACATACACTAACTCTTTGTTCAAGTGATGGAATTTTAATTTTTTCCCCATGGTTTATAAATTGTTTTATTTCGTTGAAAATCCAAGGGTATCCAATCGAAGCTCTACCTATCATTATACCATCGACTAAATATCTTTCCTTCATAATTTTAGCTTTTTCAGGAGTGTCAACATCTCCATTGCCAAATACAGGTATTGTCATTCTTTTATTTTCTTTTACTTCTCTAATTAGAGACCAATCTGCACAACCTTTATACATTTGTTTTCTTGTTCTTCCATGAATTGAAATTGCTTTTATACCCACATCTTGTAACCTCTCGGCAACTTCAACAATAAACTTTGTTTCTTCATTCCAACCTAGCCTAGTCTTAACTGTTACAGGAAGATTTGTAGATTTAACAATTTCTTTAGTCATTTTAACCATTTTTGGTATGTCTTTCAATATACCTGCTCCTGCACCCTTACATGTAACTTTTTTAACTGGACATCCATAATTAATATCAATAATATCTGGATTAACTTCTTCGGCAATTTTTGTAGCTTCCTTCATTGATTCAATATCATTTCCAAATATCTGAATACCAATTGGTCTTTCATATTCAAAAATATCAAGTTTTTGAATACTTTTAGATGCACTTCTAATAAGGCCCTCTGATGAAATAAATTCAGTAAACATCAAATCAGCTCCGTTCTCTTTACACAATAGCCTAAAGGGAGGATCACTAACATCCTCCATTGGAGCAAGCAAAATTGGAAAATTTCCAAGTTCAATATTTCCTATCTTTACCAAAAATATTTTTAATTAATTATGATTTCAAAAATAATAAAAAAAACAAAAGGTACATTAATAAATAAAAGCTTAAATATTCAAATATTTTTTCTTGTATTAATAATTCTAATTAGCCTATTAATATTTAACTTCATTGGAATGTATTTTGGAAATATGTTTTTTGATATCGGTAATATTAAAAGTATAAACCTTACTGAAAAATTAAACAATGAAAAATTTATTGATTTACTTAAGTCAATTCAAATTGTAAATGCTATAGGCACATTTATAATTCCAACTGTAATATTTTATCATTTAAAAGGTGATAATCTCAAGAAGGGCATTAAACTCAATAATAATATTAAATTTTATGATATTCTAAAACTTTTTTTATTGAGTATAATAATGATTCCCATTGCAAACGCTTTTGGGTATTTAAATTCTAAAATAATCCTTCCCGATTTTCTTTATTTTATAGAAAATATTGAAAATCAAACTATTTTACTAACTGAGAAGTTTCTTGAAATGAAATCTTTGTTAGATTTAATTCAAATGATTTTCATAATTGGTATAACTGCATCTATATGTGAAGAATTTTTATTTAGAGGAGTCATTCAAAATTTATTAATTGAAAAATTAAATTCAGTTCACTATTCAATTCTTATTAGTGCAATAATATTTAGTATTTTTCATCTTCAATTTAGTGCAATATTACCAAGGTTCATTTTAGGTATAATTATCGGATATGTTTATTTAAACTATAAAAATCTTATTCACCCGATTTTATTACATTTCTTTTATAATTCGACATTAGTAATTTTATCTTTTCTTGGACAAAAAGAATTTTTCAGTAATAACATAGAAGAAATTGGGACTGAAACTAATTACTCAATTCTAATTTTTATTGTAATTAGTTTAATGATATTATATCAAAATTACAGAAAGGTAATAAAATAGATTTTTAATCTAATTGAGAATAAGTAGCATAATTAATTTTAAAAGCCTGAGCTTTTCTTAACTCTTGTTTAATATCAGTAATCAATCCCATCTTTGCGTCTACGTCAGCCTTAATACATGTAATTAGCAGTGGGATTTTTTCTTCTGAAGTAGATTCTCTTTTTGATGCAACGAAGTCTTGGATATCAGCTGCAGTTTTAAAGGAATCATTGAGTTGTATTCTTGGCTCAGATCCAAACTTTTGCTTCATACCAGATACAGGAGCACCTACATATATATAGCTACATAATGACTTATCCTCAATTTTCTTAATCTCGGAAGCTTGAGGTAAAGTGTTTTCAACAAATAATGTAGTTTCTCTCATAACAGTTGTCACCATAAAAAAGAACAAAAGCATAAATACAATATCAGGTAAAGAAGCAGTTGATATTGCAGGTGTCCCTCCAGACTTTTTCTTTTTAAATCTACTCATTTAATTTCCTCCTATATTTTTTGGTTCAGCTTCAGATATTTTTTCAGGAAATAATTTTCGAATTTCCTTTTTTGATGCACCTTTTAATTCAGAATAATTTACACCGTATTTTTTTTGAGCTTCTCTATCTCTTAACTCTCTGTATGCAGCAGATAACTCATTTTGGACCTTAATATACATCTCATAAGATGTACCTCTATCGTTTTGTAGAGATATTATAGCTTTTTGTGGATTATCTGAAAGATCTGGATTTTTTCCAAAGTTATCTAAAAAAGCCTTAGTTCCAGATCTTAATTGAGATATATCCATTAATTCTTCTTCAACAAGTAATTGATCTCTTGCATTAACTAAAACCACATAAATATTTCTAGCTTTAATTTGAGAATCATCAATAATATCTTCTTCTTCAGGCATTGGAGGAAGTTTTCTAACTAACCCAGTATCAACATCCATAGTTGTTGTAACTAAGAAAAAAATTAAAAGTAAAAAGGCTATATCAGCCATTGAACCTGCATTTATCTCTGGTAATGATCTTCTAGACATATTTTTACTTAAATAACTTTACTATTTCAGAATAAACAACAAGTAAAACAGCAAGCAAAGAGAGTATATAAAAAAATATAAGACCAGAACCAACTATTTTTGAATTACTTGGTGTAACTCCAAATTGTTTGTAACCATCAAATACTTCATCACTTGCCAATAAATATGAAATCAGAAAAGTAAAAACAAAAGTTAAAACATAGATAAAAAATTGTTTTGACTTTTTTGGGTTTTTAATTATCCCCAAAAGAGGAAATAAAATAGCAGAGAAAGCAGCACCAAAAATTAATAAATAAGTTAAAATAAGACCATAATTTGCCATAAAATTACCCATAACTAATATTTATTTTTTTAAATTTTTACTGGATAACATATCTATAAGAGTGATAGAAGCATCCTCCATCGAATTGACAAGACTGTCAATTTTTGAAATTATATAATTATAAAAAACTTGTAAAATCATTGCTACTATCAAACCAAAAACAGTGGTTAATAAAGCAACTTTAATACCCCCAGCAACTAAAGCAGGAGAAATATTATTATTTGCCTCTATAGCATCAAATGCACCAATCATTCCAATTACAGTACCCATAAATCCAAGCATTGGTGCCAGAGCGATAAAAAGTGAAATCCAGGAGGTATTTCTTTCTAATCTACCCATCTGAACAGACCCATAAGCAGAGATTGATTTTTCAACCATTTCTAATCCTTCAGAAGATCTTTCCAGACCTTGATAGAATATTGAAGCAACAGGTCCTGGAGTATTTCTACAAACTTCCTTTGCTGATTCAACATTTCCTGTATTTAAGGCATTATCAATATCAGATAATAGCTTATCAGTATCGGTTGTTGCAAGATTAAGATATATTATTCTTTCAATACATAGAGCTAAACCTAAAATAAGTGCAATCAAAACAACTCCCATAAACCCAGCTCCACCTTCAATAAATTTTTCTTTTAAAACTTGGTGAAAATTTTGATTTGATTCTGTTACAGGTAAATCTTCATTATCGACTAACTCATTAACATTTGAATCTTTTAGTAAAGAGTCAGTAACCATAGAATCAGAAGTCATGGAATCAGTTACTAAAGAATCCTGAGAAAATAAAAAAGAGCTTAATGTTAAAAAACATAGAAAGGTTAAAATTGAAAATAATCTTTTGTTCATACTGGTAATTTTTTTTAAACTTTAAACAAATTTAATCAAATATTCTAAAATCCAATAAAAAATTAATCTTATAATTTTTTTTTTATTAAGCAAAAAAAAACCACCTAGTAATTAGGTGGCTTTTTTTTATTTAAGAAATTATTTATCTCTTAATTTTTTTCTCTACAGTTGCATCATTATATAGATACATCAAAGTAGTACCTGAAGGAACATCTCTTGGATCAACTTCTTGACCTAACATATTAACTACTCTTACAAGTGTTCTAATATCATTAGGGTGAATCATTGTTTCCATTTCATATGCCCAATTAGGAACTGTCGGTGAGATATCTATTCTTAGGTCGGTTGGTAAGAACATGAACGATGCATCACCACTCATATTAACTTGATAACCTTGACCTGGAACTAAGTCTCCAATCGCATTGAATCCAAACTCAGGCCAGTAAACTTCACCTTCATTATTCTTAACAATATTGATATTAGACTCAACATCCATGAATTGAGCAACCGCATCAGTTGGGTATACTAAATTGTAACCTATCATATTCCAACCTTCAACTAAATTAAGTGGAATCTGTCCATAAACTGAAGGGTCAGAGATTGCTAAAGAATCCATCAATAATGAGTTACTAGCAACTTGAACTTGGTACTGGTCTAACATAACATCAATTACTCCAGATAGAGAATCAATATTAGCTAGTAACATCTCATTTTCAGCAGAAATGTTAGCAGACTCAGCAGTCATTGAAGCCCAAGCAGTTGAAACTCCAGAATAAACTCCAGTTATGTCATCTAGTTCTATTCCAACAGTTGATTCAATAAATAGCTCAACATCATTTAACAATGTTGACATTGAATCTACTACTGATTGAAGAACTTCATCCGCATTACTTGCAAGTTCAGCAGAATCTGCAGAACAAGCTGCGAGTGTTTCTGCTAATAATTGCTCGTAACTAGATTCCATTGCATCAAGTTGAGCCTGGTAATCTGCAACATCAGAATCGTATGAACTTTGTAAACTTGTTAATGCATCGTTCCATGCTGAAACAGTATCAGCTAAGAAGTCAGGATTAGAAGAACATGAACCATCATCATCAGTTGCTAGAGGATCAAAATTAATCATGAGAGAATAAGTACAACCCATTCTGTAACATGAACCATTATCAATAGTTGCATCTGAGTCGTAATTATCTGCCCAACTTGCAGTACAACCTACTTTGTAACAAGTACCATCATCATCAGTTGCTATTGGATCATAATTTGTTGCCCAATCAGAAGTACATCCTAATCTGTAACATGATCCATCATCAACTGTAGCGTTAGCATCGAAGTTATCAGATAACCCATCTGTACAAGCTGATAATGAACATGAACCATTGTCCATATTTGCAAGAACATCATAGTTATCTGCCCAATCTGAAGTACATCCTTCTCTTAGACATGAACCATCATCTACATTTGCTGCAGGATCAAAGTTATCAGCCCAATCAGAAGTACATCCTAAGTATTGACATGAACCATCATCAGACGTAGCAAGAGAGTCATAGTTAGCAGCATTCATATCTGAACAAGCAGCAAGGGCACAAGAGCCATCATCAGATGTAGCATTAACATCGTAGTTATCAGCCCAATCAGACATACATCCTGCTAATTGACAAACTGGAACACTCACACCACCTCCACAAGCAGTACACATTTCGTTAGATATAAAGTCATCATCATCATATCCACCACACCAGCTTGGGAAGTTTGCATAAGCAGAACATCCATCACCATATGGGTCAGTAGCACCATTATCGTTATCAACCATCACTCCAGAAGGTTCAACATTTGCAAGAGAGTCAAAGTTATCAGCCCAGTCAGACATACAACCTTCTCTAGTACATGAACCGTCATCAGATGTAGCAAGAGAATTGTAGTTGTCAGCCCATTCAGACATACATCCTGCTAATTCACATGATCCATCATCAGATGTAGCCAGAGAGTCAAAGTTATCAGCCCAGTCAGACGTACATCCAGCTAGTTGACAAACAATGATAGCATCTCCACCGCCACATCCTGTACACATATCTTGGGCATTGAATCCAGAAGAACCATACCATGATGTGTAACTACATCCCCAAGTGTTATTATTGTACCAAGTACAATTATCACCCCATTGATCAGTTAAATCACCATCAGAATCTGATAATTCATCAGCAGGTTGGTAAGTAGCATTTGAATTGTAATTATCAGCCCAATCTTCCATACAACCACCTAGAATACATGAACCATCATCAGTAGTTGCGTTAGCATCATAGTTCTCAGCCCATTCTGACATACAACCGGCTAATACACATCCACCGTTAGCAGCTTCTACAGCTAATCCACCACCACAAGCAGTACACATGTCACCAGAGATGAAATCATCATCATCGTATCCACCGCACCACCAAGGGTAATTAGAGTAAGCAGAGCATCCATCACCGTATGGGTCAGTAGCACCATTGTCATTATCAACTAGTTCTGTAACTGGTTGGGTTGATAGGGAATCATAATTATCTGCCCAATCAGACATACATCCTTCTCTAAAGCATGATCCATCATCAACGGTAGCTAGAGGATCGTAGTTGTCAGAATCAGGATTAGTACATCCATTTCTGAAACATGAACCATCGTCATCAGTTGCTAAAGCATCATAATTATCCATATTAGAATCCATACATCCATTTCTGAAACATGATCCGTCATCAATAGTAGCTAAAGAATCATAATTATCCATATCAGAATCCATACATCCGTTTCTGAAACAGTGAGGAGTAGATATTGTATTGTAAGTAGTATCACTTGACATAGCTCCACCACCACATCCAGTACACATTTCTTGAGCATCAAATGCAGTAGCACTGTACCACGATGTATATCCACAACCCCAAGTATTACTATTGTACCATGAACATCCGTCACCCCAATTGTCACCTAATCCATTATCTGAATCAGCAAAAACAGAAGTAACTACAGTATCATATGATACAGCATCCGGCGTTTGATCAGTTGCATTAGTATCATAGTTATCTGAATTAGGATCCATACAAGCTTCTAGAGCACAAGATCCATCATCATCAGTTGCTAAAGCATCATAATTATCAGCCCATTCGGACATACAACCCATTCTAACACATGCGACATCAGAATCAGCTGGAGAAAGACAATCAGAACTTACTCCATTTACACTTAAGGCATCAAATTCCACATCTCCACTTGAGAATTGAAATTTAACTGCTCTGTTAAAGCCTACAGCACCTACTGTAAAGCTATTTGAACCAAGAGCCAATGGATTTGCATTACTAAAGAAAGTACCTCCATTAGCAGTAGTTTTGAAAACTCTAAAGTTAGCTCCACCTGCAGGTAAAGAAGTAATATTCATTGTAAATGTTTGAGATCCTTGACTAGAAGCTCCATCAGATACTAATGCAGCTGGGAGTACATAAGGCCAAGCAGCAGCAGCACCTGAAACAAAATCATCACAACCAGATATCAATGAAACAGGAGATGTTGCTAAAGGATCATAATTATCAGCCCAGTCAGAAGTACAACCCGCTCTAACACATGAGCCATCATCTGTAGTTGCTAAATTATTATAGTTATCAGCCCAGTCAGAAGTACAACCCTCGAGAACACAAGATCCATCATCTTGAGTTGCATCAGCATTAAAGTTAGAAGCCCAAGTATAAGTACAACCTCCAATGAAACAAGAAGCATCATTAGCAATTGTAGCATTAGGCTCATAATTTGTTGCCCAATCTTGAGTACATCCAACTAAGTAACATGGTTGAACTATACCATCTTCAGTTGTTGCTAGAGCATCGTAATTATCAGAAGCAGGATCAGTACATCCAACTCTAAAGCATGATGAATCATCATCGGTAGCTAAAGCACTGTAATTATCCATATCTGAATCCATACATCCAGCAACTTCGTCAGCATCGCATACTCCATCGTCATCAGCATCATTGTCTACGATAAGACCAGCAACACATGTTTCACATCCATCAGTAAATGTACACTGAGAATTTTGAACATCTGTAACATTTGGATTGTAGTTACAAGCAAGAGTATCATTACAACCTATTATCTCATCGCTATCACAAACTCCATCTCCGTCACCATCGTTAAGATTGATAACTCCAGTTCCATCAGTTTCTCCAGAGCATGAAGAACAAGGTAGATAAGTTGCAGCATCTGCAGCATCCTGAGCAGAAGCTAAGTCAGAACTTGCAGTCGCAAGAGCATCTTGAGCACTACTTAAAGTATCACTTTCTAAAGTAACAACTGCATTTGCAGCATCAAGAACATTCCAAGTAGAAAGTGTATCTGCAGCAGCTAAGTCAGCATCATTATTTGCTGAAGTTAATACAGAACTTTGAGCATTAACATCTGATTGTGCAGATGCTAAAGCATTATTAGTAAGAGTATCATTTAGCATTGCTTCAACTAAAGCAGCTTGAACGTTAGCAAGAACAGTTTGAGCATCAGCAACTGCAGCAACTGCAGCTGAAGAGTCAGCCTGTGCACTAGCATAAGCATTTTGCATAACTGAATTATCAGGATTATTAGCAGCAAAAGTTGCATAAGCTGATATATCTGTAGCAGAAGCTAAAGCACCTTGGGCAGTAGCTAAGTTAGATTGAGCTTGAGTAAGTGAAGCTTGAACATCAGATAAATTAGTATCTGCATTTTGTTCAGCTTGAGCAGCAGCAGTTTGTAAATCAACTAAGTTCATATAAGAACTATATTCACTGTTAAATGTATCTAGTTCTAAATTGTAAGCAGCCATTGCAGCATCAAAATTAGCTTGAGGTGAAACAGCATTTGCCTGAGCAGTATCTAAGTCCGCTTGAGCAGCGTCAACATCTGCTTGAGCAGAAGTAACAGCACTTTCAGCAGTTGATACAGAAGCATTTGCTGCAGCTTCTCCCTCAGGTGTACTTAAATATACACAAAGTGAGTTATCAGAATTTACAGTTGAAGAAGCATCATAGTTACATGCAGTTGTATCAGTACATCCAGATAAAACATCAGCATTGTTACCTAAACCATCATTGTCATCGTCTGCAGATTCTGAAGCATCATCATCATATAAATCAGTATCATCACATACTCCATCATCATCAGCATCATTGTCAACTACAGTTCCAGTTCCATCTTGTTCTCCAGAACATGATGCACAAGCATCAACATCTGCAGCGAATACACAAGAAGAAGAATCAGTGGCTGACATGTTATAGTTACATGCAGAAGCATCAGTACATCCATCAATTTCATCAGCATTACAAACCCCATCACCGTCGTCATCAAGAAGTGATGTTGTACCAGTACCATCTTGTTCACCAGTACAAGTTTCACAAGCAGCTGCATCAGGGTAAACACAAAGTGTATTTACAGTATTAACAGTACTTGAATTGTTGTAGTTACAAGCATCTTCATCAGTACAAGCAGAGTCAGTATCAGCGTTGTCTCCTAATCCATCACCATCAACATCTGAAGTCTCAGTTGAATCATTAGGGAACGCATCTGCATTATCTCCAGTACCATCACCATCAGAATCAGCACTTTCAGATGAATCACCAGGAGCCCAATCGCTATTATCACCAACACCATCTCCATCAGCATCAGTAACTTCAGAGGCATCATATGGTAAATCGTCAGAATCATTTGGAACACCATCTCCGTCCCAATCAGACCATCCTTGTTCGTTATCACCCATTCCATCTCCATCAGCATCTGACCACTCACCAGCATTCATTGGGAATGCATCAATATTATTTCCATAGCCATCACCGTCAGTGTCAGCAGTTTCATAAGGATTATTAGGGAAAACATCGTCTCCATCGCATAATCCGTCACCATCAGAGTCAAGATATTCGTTTGCATTATTATCGCAATCATCTATATTATCTCCATAACCATCACCATCAGCATCAGCACTTTCACTAGCATCATCAGGGAATACGTCATTTGCATCACAAACAGCATCACCATCAGAATCATTGTCTACAATTACACCATCTACACAAGTATCACAAACACCATCTACATATGTACAAGCACTTGAATCAGCATTTAAAGTAGATGAGTCATCGAAGTTACATGCAGAAGCATCAGTACATCCAGATACAACATCAGCATTATCACCAAGACCATCTCCATCAGAATCAGAACATTCAGATGCATCTAGTGGGAATGCATCAGCAGCAACAGCAGCAGTAACTGAATCTCCAGCAACAGCTACATCTGGGCAACCGTCTCCATCATCATCAGAATCAGCGTTATTTCCAACACCATCACCGTCTGTATCTGTATCTTCATTAGCATCTAGTGGGAAAGCATCAGAATCATCGTCTGTACCATCGCCATCATCATCAGAGTCAGCATTATTTCCAGTTCCATCACTATCAGTATCTAAAGATTCAGAAGCATCAAAATCAAATGCATCATCGGCATTTAAAGCACCATCACCATCAATATCGTCATCTGAATTATCTCCAACACCATCACCATCGAAATCAACAGTTTCATTAGCATCTAATGGGAATACATCAGTAGTATCAGCAACACTGTCTCCATCATCATCAGAATCAGCATTGTTACCAACACCGTCACCATCAGTATCTAGTGATTCAGAGGCATCAAAATCAAATGCATCAAGAGAATCTATTACACCATCATTATCATCATCTAGATCACCATTATCTCCAAGTCCATCACCATCAAAGTCAACAGTCTCAAGAGAGTCTAATGGGAATACATCAGTAGAGTCAGAAACAGAATCTCCATCATCGTCTAGATCGGCATTGTCACCAACACCATCACCATCAAGATCAGAAGTTTCAGTTGAATCCATTGGGAAAGCATCAGCTGAATCAGCAACTCCATCGTTGTCGTCATCAGTATCAGCATTGTCCCCAGTACCATCACCATCATTATCAGAATCTTCAGAAGAATCTAATGGGAACACATCAGAAACATCATCTGCACCATCACCATCGTCATCACTATCAGTTGAATTTCCAACACCATCACCATCAGTGTCTAAAGAATCTGTATTATCAAATGGCAACTCATCATTAACATCGAGTACACCATCATTATCATCATCGTTGTCAGAAGCGTCACACTCTCCATCTCCATCGTTATCAGCCCCATCATTAGATGGATCATAAGAACCTGAAGAACAGTCATCACATCCATCACCATCAGTATCTGAGCAAACATTTGAATCTAGTGGATCACTATCTGCAGAATCTGCAATTCCATCACCATCATCGTCAGAATCAGCATTATCTCCTGTACCATCGTCATCAGTATCAGTAGTTTCAGATGCATCAAGTGGGAAGTCATCAGAAGAATCTTCAACACCATCACCATCATCATCACTATCAGCATTGTCTCCAGTACCATCACCATCAGTATCAGTAGTTTCAGAAGCATCATTAGGGAATGCATCAGTAGAGTCTTCAACACCATCACCATCAGAATCAGACCATCCATCAGCGTTGTTACCAACACCATTATTATCTGAGTCAGCCCATTCATTTGGATCGGATGGGAACACATCTGCATTGTTACCAACACCATCACCATCAGAATCTAACCACTCTGAACCATCATTAGGGAATTCGTCATCACTTACTCCTAGAGCAGGGATATTACAATATCCGTCTCCATCAGAATCGTAATCAACAACAACTCCATCAATACATTCTTGAGTAGCATAGCTATCAGAAGAACCTGGAGGTGCTAAACAAACATCAGTTGAAACATAAGAACATGATCCAGCGTCAGTAGCAGTTGCATCATAATTACATGCAGTAGCATCTTGACAACCAACTATTTCGTTAGCATCACATACTCCATCAACATCAGAATCATTATCTACTACAACACCATCAACACAAGTCTCACAAACACCATCAACAAAAGTACATAGTGTATTATCAGTATTTACAGTTGAAGAAGAATCAAAGTTACATGCAGTATTATCAGTACATCCTGATAGCACATCAGCATTGTCTCCAAGACCATCTGAGTCAGAATCTACAGTCTCAGAAGCATCATTAGGGAAAGCGTCAGCATTATCTGCAACACCATCACCATCAGAATCAGCACTTTCAGAACCATCATTTGGATATAAATCTGAAGCATCAGCAACGCCGTCGTTATCGTCGTCATCGTCAGCATTATCTCCTACACCATCATTATCTGCATCAGCACTCTCAGAAGCATCATTAGGGAATGCATCAGAGGCATCAGCAACACCATCATTATCATCATCATCATCAGCATTATCCCCAGTACCATCACCGTCAGCATCAACACTTTCAGATGCATCAAGTGGGAATAAGTCAGCAGCTGTAACAACAGAAGTATCACATACTGTACTTAGAGCTAAATTATAATCAGCAGCTAAAGATTGAAGATTATTTAAATTATTTAAATCACTTACTACTCCAGTTACCATACTTACAACATCAGCACCAGAAGGCATTGCAGTCACATTTAATGCAGCATTAACAGCAGCGCTCAACGATGTACTTACAGCAGAAGCAAGAGCTTGTCCTGCGTCAGTGGCATCTTCACTTCCGTCAGTGGAAGTAGCAAGAGTAGCTAATGTAGTCACAGCAGACTGAAGATCACTTAGTAATGATTCTTGAGTCATGTGAACTGCGTCATAGTTAGCTTGTGCAGTAGCTGCGTCAGACGCAGCAGAAGAAGCAGTAGAAGCAGAGGAAGCAGCAGTAGAAGCAGCAGAAGAAGCAGCAGCTTGTGCATCACTCTCAGTACTAACAGCAGCATCATAACTACTTTGAGCAGCACTCAAAGCAGAAATAGCACTATTGTATACAGCTTCAGCAGCTAAGTAAGCATTTGCCTCTGCAGTAGCATCAGATCCCGCAGCATCAAGAGCAGCTTGAGCAGCGTCAAGAGCAGATTGTGCAGAAGCTGAGTCAGAACT
>CEOK01024382.1_pt1 | contig 15735 bp, 16 predicted proteins | sample 427001 | NCBI WGS metagenome assembly CEOK01 (sample SAMEA2591108, study PRJEB7988) | marine metagenome | isolation source: saline water (ENVO:00002010), including | reverse complement strand
TTATTTAGAAGATAATCAAATTGCTATTATCAAACGTGATTCTATTGTTATAAAAGATAAAAAAGGTCAAAATCTAAAGCCAAACATTCAAACTATTGAATGGTCGCCAAGTAAATCAGAAAAAGATGGTTATGAGCATTATATGCTTAAAGAAATTTATGAACAACCGAGTGTCATTAGGCGAATCATTACAAAATACCTAAGTGATAAAGAAAAGATAGCCTTTAAAAATGTAAATGGTTTTAATTTTTCTAATATATCTAGATTTTTAATTCAGGCATGTGGAACATCATGGCACGCGGGTTTGATAGGAAAATATCTAATTGAAAAATATGCAAATATCTTAACAGAGGTGGATATTTCTTCTGAATTTAGATATCGTCAAATGATCTCTCAAGGTAATGATGTTATTTTGGCTATTTCTCAGTCTGGAGAGACTGCTGATACGTTAGCTGGGATTAGGGAAGCGAAAAGTCACTTTTTTAGAGTTTTATCTTTTGTAAATGTTAAAAACAGTTCGATTGATCGAGAATCTGATGCGGTTATTTACTCACATTCTGGACAAGAAGTTGGGGTTGCATCAACAAAAAACTTTTTAGCGCAATTAACCACAATTTATTTATTTACTATATATTTTTCTAAACTAACGGGGACAATAGATAATAAAGTTGAAAAAGAAATGATTCAATCTTTACTAAAAATTCCTGAACTTATAGAAAGAATCCTTTCGAAAGCTGATGATATTAAAGCAATAGCTGATAAATATTATATGAGTAATCAGTTTATATTTATTGGTAGAGGAATGAATTATCCATCTGCACTCGAAGGGGCTTTAAAATTAAAAGAAATTTCATATATACATGCTACTGGCTATCCAGCTGGAGAACTTAAACACGGTCCGATTGCTTTAATTGATTCAAAATTACCTGTTGTTTGTATTGCACCTAACTCCCCTACTTATGAAAAAATGTTTAGTAATATACAGGAAGTTAAGTCTCGTAAAGGTAAAACTATTGTTATTGCAACAGAAGGAAACGAGGAAATTAAAGATTATGCTGACGATATTATTTACATCCCTGAGATACATGAAGATTTAAGTCCAATACTTGCTGCTATACCAATGCAATTACTATCTTATTATATTTCTATAAACCTTGATTGTGATGTTGATCAACCTAGAAACCTTGCTAAAAGTGTTACGGTTGAATAATCGTTAGTAATTTAAGTTGGATATAGTTATGGAAAACACCGAAATACTTTATTTATGCATGGTCTTATTCACATGTTATGGGTTTAATTTAGCGCAAGGTCTAAGAGCTGCAATTAATAGAGGTGATACAGTTAGGATAACACCGAAAGTATTATGCTTTGTTTATTGTATATCGGTTTCTATAATTGCTATACAAATTGCATCAAACAGCTCATTTTCTGCACTTTTTACTTACTTACATATACTTATAATACTTTTTCAATCTGCAATGATTTGGTATCCAAAACCAGATTAAAATTGATTAATCCTTTTTTGTTCTAGCCTTACTTGTTATGATCTATCACTGCTCAAAAATGATTTTTGTGATAACCTTAAAATAGCTATTTTAAAGAAAAGGAATGTTATGACTAATATCGTTTTAGTTGGAATTATGGGATCTGGTAAAACCACAACTGCTCGTGTTTTATCTAAAAAATTAAATATGAAATGGGTGGATACAGATAATCAAATAGAATCTCAATCAGGTAAAAAGATTTCTGATCTTTTTGAAATCTCTGAAGATTATTTTAGAACATGGGAGCATACGATTTGCAAATCATTAAAATCTATTTCCAACTCTGTTATATCAACAGGTGGTGGAATTATAATAAATGAAAAAAACAGATCTATTATTTCATCTTTGGGGACAGTGATTTATTTAAAAATTTCACCTGAATCTGCTCTAAAACGACTTAAAAATGATACAAAAAGACCTTTACTTAAAAAAAATAATAAACTTGAGATACTTAAAAATCTTTTAGATGAAAGAGATCCATTATACAATGAAGTTTCATCTATTCAGTTAATAGTTGATGAATTAACTATTGATGACACAATAAATCAAATTTTAAAACAAGTGAGAGCTAAATAAATATGAGTCAAATAAACGTAAATTTAGGTAAACATAATTCTTACAAGATTTTTATTGAACGAGATCTTATAAATAAATTAAATCTTTATGTTAAACAATATGTTAATTCTAAAAAATATATCGTTATTTCTCATCAATCTATTTTTGACCTTTATGGAAAGACTATTACCGAACAACTCAGTGAATATAATTTAAAAACAATTATGATAGCTGAGGGAGAGCAATCAAAAGCGCTTTCCGATCTTAATTACATTTTATCAGATATTTTAGAAGATGGAGTTGAACGTCAAGACTGTATTATTGCGCTTGGCGGAGGTGTTATCGGAGATTTGGCGGGATTTGCGGCCAGTATATGTTTAAGAGGTATAAAACTAATCCATATTCCAACAACATTGTTAGCTCAAGTAGACTCAGCCATTGGTGGTAAAACTGGAATTAATCATAAAACGGGTAAAAACTTGATCGGTTCTTTTTACCAACCTAATTTAATACTCATGGATCCTAATTTACTTAGAACGTTGCCCGTTGAAGAAATACGATCAGGATTTGCTGAAATTATTAAATATGGTGTAATTTCAGATAAAGCATTATTTGATTTTCTTGTAAAATATAATTCTGAGCTTAAGACATTTGATTTATCCACTAATGATGAAAAATGGGATTTTATCATAGAACGATCTGCTCAAAATAAAGTCGATGTTGTTTCAGAAGATGAAAAAGAAAGTCATCTTAGAGCTATATTAAACTTTGGACATACGATTGGGCATGGTTTAGAGGCGATATTTGGTAACTATGATTTTAGGCATGGTGAGTGTGTTGCCTTTGGTATGATTTGTGCCACATTTATCGCTTATAAAAAGGATTTAATTTCAGATGATGATGCTGAACAAATTTATTCTTTAATTTTAAACTTTGGTTTTTCTCTGAAACTTCCAGCCATTGATTTAGCTATGTTGCACAAAAAGATGTCTATTGATAAAAAAGTTATTAATGGGAAAATAAAGTTTATTTTACCAACGAAAATTGGGCATGTTGTTCAAGATGATACCGTTACAAAAGAGTTAATCGAAGAAAGTATTTTATTTTTAAATACAAAATTAGATAATTAATTGTTTTTCAATTTATTCGTGGTAACATAAATTTTATTGAGGAGAATTTTAATGACAAATAAAGTAAAAAATATCCTTGTTTTACACGGACCAAATTTAAATAAATTAGGCCAAAGAGAACCTGATGTTTATGGAACTGAAACATTAGACTCAATTAATTCTCAAATTCGAGATTTTGGAAAAAGTAACAACTGCAAAATTGATATTTTTCAATCTAATCATGAAGGTGAGCTTGTAGATAAAATACAAAATGCTAATTCTCATGATGCAATTATTATTAATCCAGCGGCTTACACTCATACATCAGTTGCAATTAGGGACGCAATTAGTAGTATTAGCACACCCGTAATTGAAGTTCATTTATCTAATATTCATGCAAGAGAAGAATTTCGTCATAAATCTCTTTCTGCTCCAGTGTGTAAAGGACAAATATCAGGCTTTGGAGGATATGGCTATATATTAGCTTTAAACTCTGTAGTACATATATAGACTTTAGTGATTAATAGTTCTTTTACAGAAAAACTCTCAGAGTATACACATCAATTTATCACTTCTACTGAAAATTTCAGATTAGGAAAATATAATTTAGATTGGCTTTTATCATCAAGTCAAACATTTTGGCCTTCTTACCAAACACTTAACTTAACTGGTAAAAACTTTTCGTCTAAATTTATAAATTTTTATTTTGGTAACAAAAAGGTTATGAAGAAAAAAATTATTAATCAGATCTGCTATCGTCTCAATGATGGTTTTTTTTCTCCTTTACTTGCACGTGGCATACACTTTGATAAAACTGATTTAATCTTTTTTTGGGATAAATTGTCTTCTGATTTAAGTGATAACTGGCCTATTATCCATCAATGGACCTACACTGAATTATTTTCATTTTTAACAAGTTATACTAATTTATTTTGTTCTGAACTTAACCTAAACTTAAATTTTTATGAGAAAGATAAAAAAGAACAAAACGACTTTGGTCAATCGTCATATTTAGAAATTCGAGAACTAATGCTCGAGGATAAACTTCCACTCCAACATCTTATTTATTTGGTTACTAAAGCAAATTGGATTGATAATTATCAACAAAACCCTTTAAATTTTATAACCACTTTTTCTGATGAAATAAACGATATTTTAGATCATGTGGCTTGGACAGAAGACATTGTTAAAGATAATCCTTTATTTTACTTTGACGCACTTAAAAATGATATTCATAGCTCACCTAAACTCTTCTTATATGAATGTGACAATTCCGGTGAAATATTTTTTGACTTACTTCTTATTGAATACCTACTCAAAGAACATCATCATGTTATTGTGTCATTGAAAGAGCACCCAATTTTGAATGATGTCACTTACGATGATTTTAATAAACTAATAGGATCAACTAAGTTTGATCATCTTAAACCTTATTTAAAAGATGGACGTTTAAAATATATAAAAAATAACACCTGTGATGTTGTTTGTTTACGATATTTGGTAAATAAAGACTATAAACAAGCCTATGACAATGCATCCGTAGTTATATTAAAGGGACAGGGGCATTTTGAATCTTATCCTAAAGTATTTAATACTTTCAGAAAAAAAACTCCTATATATTACAAAAATAGACATTACCATTTGTTTGGGATTAAATCTGAACATACCCTAAGATCAATAAAATCATTATTTAAATTTGCTGAAATGGATCAAGTTGTACTGTTAAGATAAGTTTAGTTTAAAAAGAATTCATAACAAATCGTGTATTCGCCATAATTCATTATATATTGCATTCTATTAAGAACACGATATTTTTTAAGATCAATTTTTTCACATAGCTTTTTGAATTTTTTATCTAACATAATACACCTTAATGTATTATTCCCACATTTAGTTCAAGTTAAACATTTATTTTAGCTAAAGTTCTTAATATCCTTTTGTTGATGAAGATATGTTTCTAGGATCTGATTTTCCGAATAATGAATTGTCTTTAACCAAAATACTTTGTGTAATACCCAATCTTCTATTTTCAATTTTAAATCCTTTATTTTTAAGTATTTCTATATTTTTTGGGTTATGCTCTTTTTCCATAAAGATAATATCAGGGAACCATTGGTGATGAAACCTTGCAGCACTAGAGGCTTGTCCTATTGTCATATCATAATCTATAACGTTTAAAATTATTTGAAGTACTGACGTAATAATAGTACTCCCACCAGGGCTTCCAGTGATTAAAAACGGCTTTTCATTTTGAAATACAATTGTTGGCGACATTGAACTTAACATTCTTTTTTCAGGAGCAATTTCGTTTTTTTCGTTTCCTAATAAACCAAACCCATTTGGGCTACCGGGCTTTGCTGAAAAATCATCCATTTCATTGTTTAATATGACACCTGTTTTACCCGCTATCATTCCATTTCCAAATGCAAAATTTAATGTATAAGTACAACTCACAATGTTCCCATCTTTATCAATGATTGAAAAATGTGTTGTTTCAAGACTTTCACTATCTTCAAACAAATCAGGTTTAATAGCTTTAATAGCTGTAATATTTTTTGTTGAAATTTGATTTGCAATTGATTTAGCATATTCTTTGCTTGTTAGCATCTCTATTGGGATGGATACGAAATCTTGATCTCCTAAATGGGTTGCTCTATCCGCATATGTATATTTCATAGCCTCTACAATATTATGGATGTAATCAACTGAATTATGTTTAGTATTTTCTAGTTCTAAAGCTTCAATGATGTTTAGAAGCTCAATAATGGCTATCCCACCAGAACTTGGAGGAGGCATACTAACAATATTGTACTGATCTTTATATTTTCCCTGAATCGGTTTTCTCCAAACAGGTTCATAAGACTTTAAATCGTCTAAAGTTATTAAGCCCTTATTTTCTTCAAAAAAAGAAACAAAGTTCTCCGCCACTTTACCTTCATAAAAACCTTTTTTTCCTTGTTGTTGAATTGATTTTAATGTTTTTGCTAAATTTTTTTGAACTATTTTATTTTTTGGTGAAAAACTATTTTTTTTCTTATTATAAAAATGTTTTTTAAATTGGTTATCTTTTGTTAGAAACTCCACTTTTTTAGTTAAAACTTTCTTTTGGTCTGAGTCAACTATGAAGCCATTTTCTGCATAATATATAGCATCATTGAGCAACCTTTCTCTAGAAATTGAACCGAATCTTTGATGTGCGGCCTCTAAACCAGCTACAGTTCCAGGAACTCCAGCTGAAAAAATTGAAAACCTAGCTTTTTCGTTATCAACCGAACCATCTTCATTAAGGAATAAATCTCTGTATGCTTTTTTAGGAGCTTTTTCTCTAAAATCTAAAGCATAAACTTGATCGGATTGTTTATGATAAATCATCATAAATCCTCCCCCACCAATATTTCCTGCTCTTGGATGGGTAACTGCCATAGTGTATGCAACTGCTACAGCTGCATCTATTGCATTTCCCCCTTCTTTTAAAATAGATATACCCGTATCCGTTGCATATTCATCCTGAGAAGCAACCATTGCTGTTTTTGAAATAACCTCAGAAGAATCTAATGTTGCATGATGTATAGAAACTAAAAAACAAGAAAAAAGTATAGTTAATAAAATATAGTTTTTATTTTTAAGTATCATTATTTCATTCCTTATTTTTTTAATTCTTAGTGTGTGTAGTGTTATAATACCACTATGTCTTTAAATTTAAGTGATAAATTATTTGATATATTATCTCACAGTATCGATTGGGTGAAATATGCTGAAAGTAAAAATGGAGCCTTAATTGTCTTAAATACACTTATAGTTGTTAGACTAATATTCCAAACACATCAATTTGAAGGAATAGAAAAATATTTTTTTATTATCTCATTACTATTTTTTTTCGTAAGTATAGTTATTTGTTGTATTTCATTTATCCCTGTCATTAACTATAACTCATTAAATACAAATCAAACTTTAAAAAACCCAAAAGAGAAACTCTATGATTTACTAGTAAGAAAAGATGATTTGATGTATTCACCAAAACAATGGCTAAAATTGTATTGTAATCAACATGAAATTAGCCATGACACCATTAAAAAAATTGATCTTGTTCATGCAGAACAAATTCTTATTCAAAAAAAGATTCGATATCGAAAATATAAACTCTTTAATCAAAGTTTATTATGTTTAATTATTGGTTTTGTTTGCTTATTTATTTCGTCTATTATGAATTATTTTTAATGTTCAACTTTTTTTACTAACTCTGAACTGACCAATTGCTTAATAAATTTATCGTTTTGTGGCTTTTTTGCTAAATAGATTGTTTCAATGGTTACATTCTTCATTTTATTGATTGATTTAAATTGAATTTCAATTTTATTTTTATTAAAAATTTCATCTACTTCATTTAAATTGACACCCTTATGTAAGGCTATTGTGATTGAGTATTTAAATCGTCGCATATTTTTAGTTACTATTAAGCGTGAAAAAATAAAATATAAATATATTAAAAATAGAATTATCGCTGACTCGATAATTAATCCTACACCGATCATTATTCCTAATGCTCCAACCACCCATAAAGAAGACGCTGTGGTTAACCCTGTTATTATCCGTTTTGATTGAAAAATTGTTCCAGCTCCAATAAAACCTAATCCAGAAACAATTTGAGCAGCCATTCGGGAAGGATCAGCGGGGCTTGAAAAAGATATTGATACATAAGTAATTATAGTTGATCCTAGGCAAATTAAAGCATAGGTTTTAATACCAGCGGGTTTGGCTCGATATTCTCTTTCTAAGCCAAGAACAAAACCAAATAGCAACGCTAAAATAATACGATATATAAGATTAAAATCGATATAATTTAGAATATCGATTAGCATAAAATTTGAAAACATGGTTTGTTATACCCATGCTTTAAAAATTTTAAACAACTATCTTTGTAAAAGCTCTATTTTATAGCCATCTGGGTCTTCGACAAAAGCTAAAATAGTCGAACCATGTTTCATTGGGCCAGGTGCTCTTGTAATTTTGCATCCCTGTTCTTCAATTTTTTTGCAAGCTTCATAAATATCATCTACCCCAATTGCAATGTGGCCATAAGCAGTACCCAACTCATAATCTTTAGTGTCCCAATTATGAGTAAATTCAATTACTGTGTTATCCTTTTCTTCGCCATAACCCATAAATGCTAAAGTAAATCTTCCAGATGGATAGTCTTTCTGTCGTAATAAAGACATTCCAAATATACTTTTATAAAAAGAAATGGATGTTTCTAAGTTTCTTACTCTTAACATTACATGTAAAAATCTCATCTTTAATATTCCTTATGATTGTAAGACAGTTTCTCTTTCGATATTTTCTGGCAAATTGACGTTATCTACTTTAATTGATTTATCGATTATCCTTAAAGGTTCATTAAGAAAATTTAAAAGTAACGCGTAAAACACACCACCTAAACTTAAAGATAATGCTAATAATAAAAAGAAAAATGAAACGGTAAAACTAGATTGTTGAACAAGATTATTTTTTGTCAGTAAGATTAAAATTTTCCAATCTTTTCCAAAACTTTTTGGGAAAGATTGAACAGATGAATAATATTTATTTTGGTTGTAATTAAAATGAAATGAGGACTCATTTTTTGATTCATACCTATCTAAAGCTTTTAAAACTAGTTTATCGTTTAATTCTTTAACTGACATTGGCTTAATTGAGCCATCAATACCAGTGTTAAATAATATTTCACCCGGTTTTGCAACAATATTATTATTTTCATCAAGTATTATAGCTGTTGTTGCATGATTTTTGATTTGGTTTTCTAAAAAACGAGATACTTTTTCTAACTCAATATCAACACCAAACACACCTATAATATTATTTCTTTTGTCTGTGACAGGAAATGATGCTGTTATGCCTGGATGTTTTTTAGAATGAAATACATATAAATTAGTCCAAAATTGTTTTTCATTTTCAATAGCGCCTGTAAACCAGGGTCTTGTTTTAACATCAAAGGATGTTTTTTCAATAATTTTAGAAATAATTTTTCCTTGTTGATTTCTTTCTAAAATAGTAAAAATACTGGGATTTTCTACTGATTGAATTCTTGTTTCAGTAAATAAATTATTTTTTTTTGAAACCATAATAAAATTTCCAGCTAAATCAGCAAAATAAAAATTGCTTAATTGAGAGTGTGGTTTGATAAAGTTCAATGTTGATTTTTCAATTAAATTTGTTTGACTTGGCTTCAAAACACCCGATTGCATTAAATTAGCTGAAGTTTCAGAAATTAGCATTGCTGGTAATAAAAAGTTAAATGTTTTTTCTATAATTGTCTCACTGACTTGAGATGTAATATTATTAGAAATTGAATTTGATTTATTATTGTTATTGAATTGGAAAGAAAAAAAGAACATAAAAAAGAATAACAATGCGAATGAAATGGATAATATTAATAATTTAGATTTTATTTTTGACGATTTTTTTTTCATTAATATATATATCCTTTCTCTTTCAAAATTATAGTTTAACCTTTAAGATAATGAATGTGAATAAGAAATTTATAATATCTATACTATTTATATTGACGATGGTTTTATGCTTGTGGAGTATAGTTTTTTTTACTGATTTTTTTAAAACACCTCCGAAACAATTTACTGTTATAGAAAATGATTATTGGATAAGTATTAAGGATAAGCCTGAAGTACAAGCTAGAGGTAAGCTTCAATACAAATTACGTTGCTATAAATGTCATGGCTATGACGGAGAAGGAAATGAAAAAGGGCCAAGTTTAATTGATAATGATTGGGTTGCTTCAAAAGATTTTAATGATATTTATAAAATTATTTTTGAGGGTAGACCTGATGTTGGTAAATATGGTTACGCAAAAAAGCTACTCCCACCAGATCTTGAAGCTATTACAATTCATGTAAAAAAGATCAATACTGACTACAATTCAACTAAATAATCTTATCTGCAAATTTTTTTGGTGTTATCGGTTTAAAATGTTTAAATTTACCAAATAAAAATGGACTGATGGCAAAAAGAAAAAGTTTTTTTAAATAATCTAAGAAATGTTCAGATTTTTGACCTAAGAAAACATAATGGTTAATCCATTGCAAATTCAACGGTTCAAACTTACTTTCTATGCTTTTCTTTTGATTTTCTGATATTTTTTCTAGGTCACAACTGATTACTTTAATATTTTCAATATTACACGTATTAATTTTTTCGATATATGCTTCTAATGTTTTATAGTCTAAATCAAATAAGATGACTTCTTCATAATTATTTATTGTATTAATTAATTTAAAATCGTCTTGATTTACAATTTGCTCAAATATTTTCACATGATGAAATTGACTTGGCTTTGAGAGAAGTAATTGAATTTCTTGAATCGAATTTCTTTCTACTAACTCACTGACTAAATGCGTTGAAATATTATTTATTGAACCTACAAATGCTACCTTTTTTTTAAGTTTGGATTTTGCTCCAATTACTTTTAGCTTTTCTTGGTCTGTAACTAATGAATTAAAAATAGCTTTATTTATTCGATATAATCTAAATTCATCTGCTGGTCCTTGGGCGCTAAATATTACTTTTCCAAACTCATCTAAGACAAAGACAAAAATATCTTTCGGATCTACTAACAATAATGTTTTTTTAAGCTCTTCAAATGGTTGATCTGCAATTGCAATCATATCATGAAATTCATTAGCAATATCTTTTTTTAATTGATCTATGATTTGATCTTTTTTACTTTGATCTGAAATAAATAAAACTTCTAAATGTTTTACCTGTTCATTCTCAAATCGTTTTCGAATTGATGCAGACCAAGAATCTAAATCTGTTTGATTTGAATTTGGTCCAGCAAGATATAAAACCGTTGTATGTGAGGAAAAAGTTTTTGGAATGATTACTTCATTTTTAGACAACGATGTTGTTTTTAAAAGTGGAAATGGGATTCCAAAAATTTTCTTTCTCGATATATACTGTTTTTGATTCATCATATTAATTAACGTGTAAGCTTGTGTTTAATTCAATTACTTTTTGATTAGGCTTACATATTGTTTTTCCTGATTTAGAATCTTGAATAAATAATAAATAATCTTTTCCAGAAAGATCTGCAGCCTTGACGCAATTATTTGGTTCTTGAACTTTTTCACCCTCTAAATTTATTGGATTATTATCTTTATCGACTAAGTAAATTGGCATTCCAGCTGTAACGTAAAGACCTGCAGCTATTGTGCATCCATTTCCTAGAGAGATCCCTGTACCTGCATTTGCACCTAATAGACATTGAGTTCCAATGGATATTACCGTTTTATTACCTCCTGATAATGTACCCATAATGGAGGCCCCACCACCGACGTCACTTTTATCACCGACAACAACTCCTGCTGATACGCGTCCTTCTATCATTGCTTGCCCTAAAGTTCCTGCATTGAAATTAACATAACCTGCTGGCATTATTGTTGTTCCCTCTCCCAAATAAGCACCTAGACGTACCTGGCTACCAGAAGCAATTCTTACGCCTGATGGGACATGGTAGTTTACTAAATAAGGAAATTTATCAACATGACTAACTTCTAATGGTTGATCTGTAGCAATATATTTAAGTCTGACTTCATCTAAATCTTCTGGAAGAATAGGTCCTTTATTTGACCAGGCAATATTGTTAAGTATACCGAATAACCCTTCTAAATTTATTTCGTGAGGCTTTACAATTCGCTTTGAAATTAACTGTAACTTGAGATAGGCTTCTTCTGTCGATTTAATGGGTTCATCAAGCCGATCTAAAAAAAAGTAACCTGCAGATGTTGTTGCGTAATGTTGGGTTGAGCTTGTAAATGATCGATATATATCTAAATTTGTATTAAAAAGATTTTTAAGTTCTTCTAAAACATCATCAGAAATATTATTAAATTTATTTTTTTCTATCTTTGATACTGCTGCATTTTTCGTTAAAGTAAGTAATGGAAAATATACATCCAAAACCTTTTTTTCCTTTGATCGTCTTATTCCAATAGCTACTGCTGATAATTTATTCATAACTCACCTCGTATTTGTTCTAGTTTAGCAACGACTTATTAATCGTTTCAATATTTGAATTTAATCTAATAACTTTTTAATCAAATTTAAATACTTATTGTATTGTGAAAGCACTATATATTCATTTTTTTTATGGGCTTGAGATTGGTTGCCTGGGCCAAAATTAAATGCAGGCACTCCAATATTTCCTAACTGAGCAACATCTGTCCACGCCTGTTTAGCCTGAATTGGGCATAAAAATCGTTTGACCATATCTTTAAAAAAAGAGTTCTCAATTACTTTTCCAGCATATACAGAGTCTTTGACCTTATAAGATAACTCTGATAACTCAAGATTATTTAAAATATGAGTTAGATACTCTAATGCATCTTTTTCGCTTTTATCAGGTGAAAAACGATAATTTATATTACATGACCACATACCAGGAATTGATGTTCTACCTTTTTCAGATTCACTTTCAGTAATTTCAATCACATCTAAAAAATCAACACCGAATAGATGAACTTTTTTAGGTTCTATACGTTTAATTTTCTCGATTAATGGGATAGCTTTATATAAAGCATTTTCACCATGCCATGGACGCGCTGAATGTGATGATTTACCTGTTATGGTTGCAGTAAGGTGAAGACTTCCAACGCAACCAATTTGAATTGAATTATCGGTAGGTTCTCCAACTATTGCGCAATCAATTTGCTTTATAATTTCTGGGAATTCATCAATTAATTCAAATAGTCCATTTTCAGATAATGCTGTACGTTCTTCTTTAGTATATAAAATTAACATAACATTATATGCCTTTTTTAATTCATGGTGATGATTAAGTATCAAATCAACAAATGCGGCAACACCGGCTTTCATATCTGAAGCTCCTGCTCCATATATCTTTCCTTCGTCTTCATAAGCTTCAAAATAGTCAGGAACTACATCTAGATGGCCTACAAGACCAATTGTTTTTTTCTCTTTATCTTTACCATAACAAAAAATAATAGAATCGTTTTTTTTGTAAATATTAGTTGGATTTGTTTTTTCTAGCGAATTCAACAGGTATTGGCTTAATTTTTTTTCATGATATGTTGGAGATGGAATATTTAAAATATCTATTAACAGTTTTGAACTCATGAGGAATATCTTAGCTAAAACTAGACAAAATGTCATGATTATTTTAGTCTAAAAATATGTTTAATCGGCTTTTAATCTTATTTTTCATAGTATTATTTTCATTTGAATCTTCTGTTTTTGCATTAAGAGAGGAGCTAGAAACATTAAAACGAACTTCTCAAGCTTTTAATAGTGTTGCAGAAAAAGGAATCGCCGCTGTTGTAAGCGTTAGTGTTTTAGCAAAAAGTCAGAGTTATCAAAATCCTATGTATGATGACCCTTATTTTCGTCACTTTTTTGATATGCCAAAATTTAACCCTAAAAAAGAAGCTATAGGGTCTGGTGTAATTGTTACCCAAAAAGGATATATTTTAACTAATCACCATGTTATCCAAAATGCTGCTGAACTTAGCGTAACTTTATCGGATGGGAGAGAATTTGAGGCTGAGCTTATTGGGAGTGATCCAAAAACAGATTTAGCATTACTAAAAATTTCAGGTAATCAGTTGCCATCAGTCACTCTTGGAAACTCTGATAATTTAAAAGTTGGAGATTGGTCTATTGCGGTTGGAAATCCATTTGGACTTCAAAGTTCTGTTACAGTCGGGATTATATCTGCACTTGGACGGTCTGGTGTTATTGATGTCGATAATTATGCATCATTTATTCAAACTGATGCAGCTATTAATCCTGGAAATTCAGGTGGTGCTCTATTAAATATTGATGGTGAACTCATTGGAATTAATACAGCTATATTTTCTCAAAGTGGAGGCTATATGGGGATTGGGTTTGCAGTTCCAGTAAATACAGCTAAACGGGTTATGGAGGATTTATTATCTTTTGGAAAGGTAAAAAGGGGCATGTTGGGTGTATCTATTAAACCTATAACAGAACAAGTGATGGAAGAATTTGATCTTAAAACAAGGTCAGGAGCTCTTGTTGTTGGAGTTGAGTCGAATTCTTCTGCAGAAATGGCAGGTGTTAAGATTGATGATATTATTGTGGAACTTAATGATACTCGGGTAAGCGACTTTTTATCTTTGCGATCAAGTATATCAGAATTAAGAATTGGTGATAAAAGTACACTTAAAGTATTACGTAACGGTCGTGTTTTAGAATTAAATTTCACTTTAATGGGTGAACAAGATGCGTTTATAGGGACAACAGAAGAATTTGATAAACTTGGCTTAATAGTGGTCAAAAACTCTCCCAAACTACAAAAAAAATATAATCTTTTCACAGCAAAAGGATTGGTGATAAAAGAAGTCCAAAAAGATAGTGTTTCTGATAAAAACCAACTTGAAGAAGGGTTTGTTATTCAAGAAGTTAATGGTCGATTTGTTAATACTGTTGAAGATTATCAACGAATTATACAAAAATCAGATATAATTTTACTGACTGTTGATGTTGAAGGTTATGATTACCAGTTGATGTTAAGGACAAGATAAGTTTTTTTTATTTTTTTCCAACATATCCATACAACATTCTCCTACATAAGTCGGCTCTTACTCGCTGTACTTCTAATTGACCTTCTTTTACTTTTGTAATAATTGGGACAGAATTTTTATTATTATTGCCACCTCTTTTTGAAGCCGTAAAGAAAGACCCCATATCCAACAGATACCCATTGGAACCATTAGCTTTTCCATTTTCTTCAACGTTTTCACCTTCAGATATTGTTTTTAATGGATTTTCAATTAACTTATTTGATTCAAAAACTTGTTGATTTGTATGACCCACGCACATTAATAATGGAACTATAGGATTTTTTCCTCTTGACCAAAGTGGAGAATCTCCCCAAAACATTTGATTTCTCACTTCTCCATTTGGTTTTTCACTTAGACTTAATATTTTTAACTTTTCATTTAACTCATGAATAACTACTGTTAGAGCTGTTTTATATGCTTCATAATTACTTTCATTTAAATCCGTCATCGATATTAAAAAATTAAAACTATCGTCAACTTTTTGAATTTCATTTTCTTCTTTCTTTTCACTTTTCATTTGATCTAGTATTTCAGTTCCTTGTTTTTCTAACCACTCCTTTTCGAACATTGAGTGGCTGTATAACATTCCAGTATCACTTAAATGTGCAAATTTTATAGTTTGTTTATTCATAGCTTGCTTTAAGGTATCTCTTACTAATTGAAATTGTTCATCATTACATCGAACAAGTTGTTTTTTATTTAATTGACTGTAATTTGAAGGTGATAAAGGTAAATTACAGCTATCCATATTTATTAAACCATAGACTTCATGATCCCCAATCACAATTTTTAATGGAGAATGATCTCTTTCAGCAAGATCTTTTAATAGCGCTAAACAGACTTGGTCATGTTCCCCACGATCTAATATATCACCTAAGCAAACTATTTCTTGATTCTCTGCTCCTTCTATAAATGAAA
>CEOK01033244.1_pt1 | contig 15753 bp, 13 predicted proteins | sample 427001 | NCBI WGS metagenome assembly CEOK01 (sample SAMEA2591108, study PRJEB7988) | marine metagenome | isolation source: saline water (ENVO:00002010), including | reverse complement strand
AATTCATGTAGAACCTGAATACCCAATCACCGAAACGATAAAGAGAATTAAAAATGCGAAATGCAAAGCAGGCATTGCATTGAATCCCAGCACAGATGTTTCAAAATTAACGCCCTATCTAGATCTATGTGATCTCGTATTAATAATGAGTGTTGAGCCTGGATTTGGTGGACAAAGCTTCATTGTAGATAGCTTAAAAAAGATTCATCAAATATCTGAAATAAAAGCGAAAGAAGGTTACTCCTTTAGAATAGAAGTGGACGGAGGCATTACTCTAGAAAACGCTCCTGCGTGCATTAAACATGGTGCTGACACCCTCGTTTGTGGGACCTCTTTTTTCACATCTAACGATACCGTTCAATTTACCAAAGACATAGAAAGTATCAAAAAAGAATGATTAATGGTCAAATTTGAACATTAATTGGAAAATTTTTAAAGAATAGACTTGATTCATTTTTTACTGCACATCAAATTCTAGACTCTTATTTTAAGGACGGGTAGCTCAGTTGGTTAGAGCAACTGGTTTACACCCAGTAGGTCGTGGGTTCGAGTCCCTCTCCGTCCACCATTTAATTTTTAAAGTTCATGCGTCACATAATATCCATATTAGTAGAAAATAAATTTGGTGTTCTAGCGAGAATAGCAGGTATGTTTAGTGGTCGTGGTTTTAATATTGAAACATTAAATGTTGGCCCGATGCCTGATTCTAACTTTTCAAGAATCACAGCTACCATCATCGGCGACAGTAGCGCACTCGATCAAGCGATTAAACAAGTCTCTAAATTGGTTAATGTAATTGATGTAACAGAATTTTCTAAAGGACAGGCTACTGAACGCGAGTTAATCATGCTCAAAGTTTCGGTATCACCAGAACAAAGAACCGAAATTGTCCAAATTTGTGATATATTTAGAGCAAAAATTATAGATGTAGCTAATCGGTCTCTCAATATAGAAATGACTGGAAACAGTAATAAAATAAAAGCCTTTTTATCCCTAATTGAACCATACGGCATCACTGAAATGGCTCGTACTGGTGGCGTCGCTTTAAAAAGAGGTTAACGCTTGAATACAATTTTATAACTAACTTAACTCATTAAAATCTTATGCCTGCAAAAGTTTATACGAACAAAGATGCGAATATTCGCGTTTTAAAATCAAAAACACTCGCCATTATTGGTTATGGATCACAAGGACATGCACACGCTCAAAACCTTAAAGACATCGGTTTAAATGTTATCATCGGACTATATCCAAAGAGTAAGTCTGTTGCTGTTGCTAAAAAACAGGGCTTTAAAGTATTTGATACAGCAGAAGCGGTAAAGAAAGCTGATGTCATTATGTTAGCAGTTCCTGACATGAAACAGCCAGAAGTTTATGAAAAAGATATTTTACCTAACTTAGAAAAAGGAAAGACACTTGCCTTCACTCACGGACTTGCCATTCACTATGGCTTGATTGTACCACCTAAAGGCGTAGATGTGATTATGGTTGCTCCGAAAGGTCCAGGTCATGTCGTAAGAAGTCAATTCGTTGAAGGCAAAGGCGTTCCAGCTCTAATTGCAGTTTTTAAGGGTTCCTCTAAAAACGCAAAATCCGTTGCCTTAGCTTGGGCTAAAGGCGTTGGTGGCACTCGTGCGGGTGTTGTGCAAACAAGCTTTAAAGAAGAATGTGAAACCGACCTATTTGGCGAACAAGCCGTACTGTGTGGAGGCGCAAGTGCTCTAGTACAAGCAGGCTTCGAAACTCTTGTTGAAGCTGGTTATCAACCAGAAATGGCTTACTTCGAATGTCTACATGAACTTAAATTAATTGTTGATTTGATGGTTGAATCTGGCGTTTCAGGCATGCGATTCTCAATTTCAGAAACAGCTGAATGGGGAGACTATGTGAGTGGACCAAGGGTCATCAATGCGGGCTCCAAGAAAGCAATGGGAGCCATTCTCAAAGATATTCAATCTGGCAAGTTCACTAAGCAGTGGGTTAAAGAATATAAAGCAGGTCTACCCAAATATAAACAATATCAAAAAGAAGGTGTTGCACACCCGATCGAAAAAGTGGGTGCTCGCCTAAGATCCTTAATGCCTTGGGTTAAAAAACGTAATATTAAAGGAACTCAGGCTTCTTATAATTAAGGCGATAACAATTTAGACCCTATTATTCATTTCAAAAATTGCCTCTCAAATGAGGCAATTTTTTTATAGCCATTTTGTTTATAAAAATAAACATAAGAACATGCAGATTAAAGTAGGAACACGAAAATCGCCCCTCGCACTAAAGCAAACAGCTTTGGCTTGTCATTGGATAGACAAGCGTTTGAGCGATTTCACCTATGAAATCATACCTGTAAATACTGAAATAGATAGTCATCTTAACTACTCATTAGAAACGCAAGGTGGCATTGGACTTTTTACCAAAGAACTCGATGCCGCCCTTCTGGATGAATCGATTGACCTAGCGGTGCATTCTTCTAAGGATCTTCCCATTCATTTAAATCCAGAATTAGAAGTGATTGGATACTTACCAAGAGCATCTGCCTTTGATGTACTCATATCAAATAAGTCTATTGCATCGATAGAAAACATCGCTACTTCAAGCCCAAGACGCAAAGAACAATTAAAATCCCTCTTCCCAAATGCGCACTTTAGTCATATTCGAGGAAATGTTGAAACTCGATTAAAGAAATTATCTAATAAAGAAGCCGATGCTACACTGCTTGCTGAAGCTGGTCTGGATCGATTAGATATAAATTCATTTGGAAATTTAAATTTCACGACAATTGAACCGAAGGTGATGGTTCCTGCAGCAGGACAAGGAGCCATTGCAATCGTTTCAAGAAAAGACTCGATGGCTTCATTTGAGCTCAAATTTTGTGAAAAAACTGATCGCGCGGTTTCCTTTGAAAAAGAAATATTAGCGGTGTTAGATGGCGGCTGCCAATCACCTGCCGGAGTTTATTTTGATGGCAGTCACTTGCATTTATTTGAGCCTAGAATTGGTTATAGATGCTTTCATATGAATTCAGAAACTTTTTCTGAATTTCACTCGACTACAATTAAGGCAATCAAAGAAATTAAGGAGCTATTATAATGTCATACAAAGTACAAAAAGGAACTGTTTATCTAGTTGGCGCAGGACCTGGTGACCTCAAACTCATTACTGTAAAAGCAAAAGAAATTTTAGAGCAGGCGGATATCATTATTTATGACAACTTAATCAATATACGCCTGTTAGAGTGTGCTAAACCGAATGCGAAAAAAATATTTGTAGGAAAGAGCTCAGGAAATCATTCAATCCCTCAATCTGAAATTAATGAATTACTCTTAAATGAAATTAACCCAAAAACATCTGTCATTCGACTTAAAGGAGGAGATCCATTAGTATTTGGAAGAATCAGAGAGGAAATTAATACACTTGAAACTGAGAATATCCCTTACGAGATTGTACCTGGCATTACCGCTGCTATGGCATGTGCAGCCTATACTAGTATTCCGATAACTGAAAGGGACACAAGTTCCTCAATAATATTTCTGACAGGTCATGAAAATCCAGAAAAAATGTGTTTGAATTTGGATTTCAGAGAGTATGCCAAAGAAAATGCCACGCTCTGTATTTACATGGGAGTTGGCCAAATGGAGCGGATTGTTGGAGAATTAATTGAAGGCGGTCTAAAGCCTAATACACCCGTAGCTATCGTTGAAAACGGTAGCACACAAAAGCAAAAAAGCACGATTGGTCATTTGGGAACTATAGTAGAAAAATCAAAAGCTCAATCCATACAATCCCCGGCAATTATATTCGTAGGTTCTGTTGTTAATCTAAAAGGATCCCAAAACTGGTTTGAAAATAAACCCCTATTTGGAAAAAAAATCATCGTACCAAGAGCGAGACAACAAGCAGGAAAATTAACAGAGTTATTAGAATTTTACGGAGCTGATGTGATCGAAATACCTTTAATCGCAATAAGTCCAAAATACGACAAAGAAACTATAGCTGATGTCTTTACGGAACTATCCACTTATCAATGGATTCTATTTACGAGCGCAAATGGAGTTCAGCACTTTTTTGATTTATTTTTTAAAGCATATGAAGATATACGTTCAATAGGTCTATCACAAATTGGTGTGGTTGGGAATGCTACGGAAAAAGCGATAAAATCGCTCCATTTAAAAGTTGATTTACTTCCAGAGTCAGCTAATTCAGACGCTTTGGTAGATGCACTGCTAGAAAGAGAGTCTTTAGATAATACTAAAATATTAGTAGTCACAGGAAACAAAGGGTCACCGTCTTTAGTAAAAAGGCTTGAAACTGAAGGCAGGGCCATAGTAGATCGCCTTCCGCTTTATGAAAATAAAAAATGTTCCATTTCAGAATCCCCGTATTTTGAGTCTTTTAAAACTTTTGGAGCAGATGCCATTTTATTTACCAGCTCATCGACAGTGCAAAATTTCATGGACTCTATAAAGGATTTAAGCATCGATCCGAGTATACTTCCTGCATATGGTAGCATTGGAGTCAAAACGAGTGAAACACTAAAACAAATGGGGGCAACGATTGACTTTGAATCTCCTAAGGCTAATTTAGAAAACTTTGTAGTAGAAACCATATCTTATTTCAAAAACAAACCAACCAACAACAAGTAACAGAAATCGCATGACTAAACTTAAAATAGAAACCACACAAGGGATCATTCACTTTAACTTATTTGACTCTCAAGCTCCAAAAACTTGCGAAAATTTTATCACGCATGCCAAAAACGGTTACTATAACGGAATCATTTTCCATAGAGTTATAGAACAATTCATGATTCAAGGAGGCGATCCTACAGGTACAGGTGGAGGTGGAGAATCTATTTGGGGCCGTCCGTTTGAAGATGAATGCACACCTGATTTAAAATTTGATAGACCGGGTTTATTAGCAATGGCAAATGCAGGTCCTGGAACAAATGGCAGTCAATTTTTTATCACTACTGTACCAACTCCATGGCTAGATATGAGGCATACCATATTTGGTGAAGTCACCGATGGCATGGATGTCGTTGAAGCACTTGAAAAAGTTGAAAAAAATGCTGCAGACAAGCCTCTTGAAGATCAGAAAATCATTTCGATCACAATCGAAGAGTCCTCCTAAATGATCGATGCTTCAAAATATCAGAATATTCACTTTTGGGGCTTACATGGTTTTACTGGTCATAAAGAAGATTTCACTCTTCTAAGAGAGCAGGCGTGCATTTCAAGCATGCACAGTCATTGGCATTTAGGGATTTTACCTGGGCATGATGAAGACGGCTCTGGGGATTGTTCTATTGAAGGTCATAAGGATTGGCTGAAAAAATCTCTAAATCAAAAACCCATTGAAGCGGAATCTAAGACTATTCTTATTGCTTATTCAATGGGTGCTAGGCTTGCACTATTATATGCGACTCAACATTCCAACAACTTGAATGGATTAATCCTTATTAGTGCTAATCCTGGAATCGAAGACCCAGAAGAAAAGCGATTACGAGCTATAGAAGATGCTTCCTTATCCGAAACCATTAAAACAATTGGCATCAAAAAGTTCATCGAGTTTTGGAATAAACAACCGCTCATTCAAACACAAAAAAGCGCTCCTCACGATTTCTACCAATCAATGCAAATAAGAAAATGTCACTTAAATCCTATTGGACTAAGTGAAAGCCTTAGAGGATTTGGGCAAGGTGTTTTTCCAAGCTTATGGGATTCCCTCGATAAAATAGATATTCCCACCCTATTAATAACAGGACAAAAAGATGAAAAATACACGCTTTTAAATAAGAGAATGAAAGCCGAAAACAATAATTTCAAACATGCGATAATCACTGATGCTGGCCATGCACCTCATATTGAATCCGCATCTTTTACAGCGCTTGAGATAAAAAAATTCATAGAAAATAATTTCTAGCCTCTTCTGATTTCAGAGGCCTTAAAATTAACATGTATACTGAAGATCTTTTTAATGCGTGTTTGAATCTCAAAGGTCTCTTTATCGACACTATATGGGATCTCTTCTTTGTTAACATCAACAACTGCATGGAACCCTCGTTCCGAAAAGACATCAATTAATATACTAAGAGCTAAAGGATCATCTAAAAGAGGATCTTCCGTATTCACTACAGCTGTACCAGAAATCGCATGTCGTTTGATAATCGGCATGAAATAGTCCGATATTAAACTGATAATTGCTGTAAATAATTCTTTATGGTATGTTTGGTAATTTTCTAAACGGTCTACAAGATCTTGACGCGCATGATTCGATAATGTGCTGGCTATTGGAAGACATGAAATAGCATCATACGTAGCTTCATCAAGCTCGAGAGAACCTTGATATCTCAATTCGGAATCAATCCGTTTTCGAACTTCTTCTATTGTGCCTTGGGCATTTATAAAATGATAAAAGAAGGTCTCTCTCAATTCCTTTAACGCATCATAGGTCTTCTCTTTAAAGGTTTTATAACGATTTAATGCTGACTTTGGGTCTAAATCTGTGGCTCGAACATGGATGATTTCACCGACGCCTGAAGCCTTAACTTCATCATTATGCAAAATGGCTTTTTCACCACGACTAATCTGCCTTTTAACACTTTCATTTTCATCTATAAATAACACGACAATATGAAAATGAGGGCGTTTAAAAAATATTTGAAATTTAGTATTCTGAAACTGATTTTTTAGAGCTATCAATTTCTCATATAACATCTTAACACACTCTACCTGTACCTTCGTTCTAGGAAAGCCGTCGACAACCGCTCCCGTTTTGTAGACTGGCTCCAAAAGTTTCCTCAACATAATTTCTATAACCTCACGGTCCCCGACCAACATGCCCGCATCCTTTTTTCGTTCGGACTCAGGCGTATTTAATAAACTACTGACGACAATTGGAGGTGCGGTTAGATTTCTATAGCGCATAATGAAATTTGTATTCGTACCCTTACCTGCACCTGGAGCACCATTGAGCCAAAATATTTCCTTAGGGAACCGTAAGTTCTCCTCTCCTAATTCTTCAACAAGACTATTCCATACGGTATTAAAAATTATCAAGGCGTCTTTGACCTCTAAATCATCTACATTTGAATTTTTCATACGATAATAGGAGATTTGGATAAGAATTATGCTCTGTTAAAGCATGTCTGACTTTAAGGGCAAGCAAATGCGTTCTGCCAAGGTCTTAAAATTTTCTTCACCAGATAATATTTTGATTTCTAATCGCAAATAATAAAGGGGAATCCGAACCTTTTTAGAGGGTAATCGAACCGCATCCTTCTCTGTTGTCACAAGAATCTTTGCTCCAGACTCAAAGGCTTCTTGATACACTTGCTCAATTTCAACCTTAGAAAAACGATGGTGGTCTAAAAAGCGTTTATTATAGGTAATGATACCACCGAGTTCTTCAATTGTCTGCTCAAAACTTTCTGGATAGGCAATCCCACTAAAGACTGCTACCTTTAAATTGTTCAACATAGACAACGGCTCTTCCTCAACCTTATCGACCCTTTTAAAATACTTTGGAGCGTGTTGACTGTAAATTATCTTAGCATGTTCATTATATTTTTTTACGGTTTCATATAACTCCGAACACTGAGCAACACTTGATGTCTTTGTGAATAAAATATAATCGGCCTTAGACAATCGATTTAAAGGCTCTCGCAGAATACCACGTGGTAGCAATCGCTCATTTCCAAATGGATTGGTCGTATCAATTAAACAAATATTTAAGCTGCCTCTCAATTTCAAATATTGATAGCCATCGTCTAAAACCAATGTATCACACATATAATCCTTAATCGCATAATAACCTGCTTTTACCCTATCTTTGTCACAGATAACAACAACACCAGGCAAATTACTCGCTAACATGAAGGGCTCATCACCCGCTATTTCAGAGTTTAAGAGCACTTGAGATCCATCGCTGACGATTTTTGGAGGACTTTTCTCTGCATGTGTAAAATATCGAACAAATTTACTAAAGACTGATTCTTTTTTACTTTTATAGCCCCTACTTATTATGGCAACTTTACGACCATGTTGCTGAAGCTGCCTTGATAACATTTCGACAACTGGCGTTTTGCCTGTACCACCAACTGTTAAATTACCAACGACCACTACCAAACAGCCCAAAGGCTTATCTTTTAGCAATTTGTGCTTGTAGAGAAAATATCTAAATTGAACTAATTGTGAAAAAAGAATTGATAAAGTATTTAAAAACAATCCTATAAATTCAGCCGTATTGTTATGAATGCGATCGTAAACAACATCTACTATAAAATGAACCCCTTTATCTAGCCTCCTAGATAGACTTTCTCTATATAATCGAAATAAAGCTTTTAGTCGCACAATAAAAAATTAGTTAAATGTTATTAAATGGAGAAAGAATATTGACGAAAGAAAAAATCGCAGAATAAGGATGGATAGAAAATTATGTTCTTAAATAAAAGATCACAAATAAAATAAATGAAATATTTGATTATAGCCGAAAAACCCTCTGTCGCTACAGACCTGTCAAAAGCTTTGAAAGAAGAACTAGGTCCCTTCGAAAAAAAAGGTAAGTCTAAAGATAATCAACATTTTGAATCAGGCAAAGCATTCATCACTTCAGCAGTCGGTCACCTTGTTGAACTTAAAATGCCAACTGGTAATAATGGCAAAAAACTACCATGGAATTTTAATGTACTGCCTGCTATTCCTGAAAATTTTGATCTACAACCGATTGAGAAAACACAAGCCCGGCTCAAACACGTGCTAGCTTTGTGCAGAAAAAAAGAATTTGATTGCATTGTTAATGCCTGCGACGCTGGTAGAGAAGGCGAATTAATCTTTAGGTATATAATGGAAATAGGTGGCATTCAAAAACCTATTAAGCGACTATGGATGCAATCTATGACTGCAGATTCGATTAAAGAATCATGGTCAAAGCTAAGAGATGACGAATCGCTCAAATCCCTAAGTGATGCAGCCAAGTGTCGATCCGAGTCTGATTGGCTTGTTGGATTGAACTCAACACGAGCACTCACCTGCTTTCGTTCCAGACACGGCGGCTTTAATATAACTGCCGCTGGAAGAGTCCAGACTCCCACTCTAGCCATTTTAGCTGAAAGAGAGAATGCCATATCAGAATTTCATTCTGAAAAGTTTTATGAAATAGAAGCAGATTTCTCAATTCAATCAGGCAATTATTTAGGAAAATGGTATGATCCTCAGTTTGAAAAATCAGATAACAATAAGCACCTCAAAGCAGATCGATTGTGGGACAAAGAAACGGCAGTTAAAATCGTAGAGAGATGCATAGGAAAAAGTGGCGTGATCGAAGAAGAAAAGAAAGTCGTCAAACAAATCGCTCCTCAACTTTATGATCTGACCACGCTTCAAAGAGAAGCTCCATTTACAGCAAAAAATACATTGAGTATCGCTCAATCACTTTATGAACGACATAAAATGATTACTTATCCACGTACGGATACTCGTTATTTACCTGAGGATTATTTAAATCAAGTGCTCAATTGTTTTACTTCAATCTCAAAATCTAACAGCATTGTCGCTAGTTTTGCTCAAAAAGCGATCAAAGAAAATAGATTAGTTTTTAATAAAAGAATTTTTGATAATAAGAAAATATCTGACCATTTTGCAATCATCCCAACTGGTCGATTCGTTAAGTTGTCCGATGTTGAACAAAAACTTTTTGATATGATTCTTAAACGCTTTATTGCGGTATTTTTTGAACATGCCCAATTCGAAGAAACGGTACGTAAAACGACCATCAGTTCTGATCTATCGCAAGATCACTTTATAACAAAAGGAAAGCTATTAATTCACCCTGGTTGGATGGCTGTCTATGGTAGACAAATTGGAGTAGCCGAAAATAAAGGAGAATTAACCCCGCTTAATGAAGGTGAAATGGCTCAAGTAAAGAGGATTGAGGCGATTGATAAAGAGACGCTACCACCCGCAAGATACACAGAATCCACCCTACTTTCAGCTATGGAAGGGGCCGGTAAAACCCTCGAAGATGAGGAAATGAGAAGTGCAATGTCTGAACGTGGATTAGGTACTCCAGCAACGAGAGCCGCCATAATCGAAGGATTATTGAGGCAAAAATACATCAACCGTGAAGGCAGAGAATTAAATGTAACGGGCAAAGGATTACGATTGATCGAATTGTGCGAAGAGATGGATCTTAGATCCCTTACATCTGCATCAATGACTGGCGATTGGGAAGCCAAATTAAACAGAATTGAAAAAGGGTCATACAGCAGACAGGACTTCATGAATGAAATTTCAGATTTCACAAAGGAAGTCGTTTCTAAGGCAAAAATACACATGGAAAAAATGGTCAACATGGTCTTTCCTGATCTTGAAACAGAATGTCCTAGCTGTGGTGCTAATCGCCTTAAACAGACTGATAAAACTTATGAATGTAGAGAACTTGAATGTAATTTTTCAATTTCCAAGTATATTGCAGGCAGACAATTAAGTACTGAAGAAGCCATACAATTACTTCAAAATAAATTATTGCCTGAATTGGATGGATTCATTTCTAGATTTAATAAACCATTTTCTGCGGGACTTAAATTAACTCAAACTGAAATAAAAAATCAGAAAAAAGGGAAATGGAAAACGGAATTTGTCTTTGATGATGAGGAAGACAACATGGAGCCATTGAAGGAGGAAGAATGTGTTGGCACCATAACACTTCCGGATGGCTCCGAATCTAAGATATATGAAACGAGTAAAAATTTCTGTTTGCCTGACTTGAAAACCAGTAGCGCACCTGAAGGCTTCAAATTAGGAAAAACGATTCTCCAATTTGAATTAAACCTAAACATTGTTAAGCTTTTATTATCAACCGGGAAAAGCGAATTAATCAATGGATTCATATCAAAGAGAACAAAGCGTCCCTTCAAAGCACACTTAACTTTTGATCAAAAGAATGGTAAAATTGGATTCGAATTTCCTCCAAAAGCGAATAAGAAAAAATAATTAATGTCACCATTTAAGATCGAAACCTATAGCCCAATTGAATTTAGCAAGAAAGTTATTTTTGTAATATGGTTATTAGTTCTCTCTAAATGCTTTATTTTAGAGTATTATATTCAACGATATACGCTGCCGATAAATAGCCACTTTTTCATTTGGTCGCTCTCAATATTTCTTGTTACTATCGCCAGCTTTTTATTTTGGAATCAGACGAAGAGTAAGGAAAAAAGCACAAGAGTGATCATTAAGGTCCGCACTATCATAAACCTGTTCTTGCTCTTACTATTTTCCTCACTTTCAGCATTTAACTATTTCTTAGGCCACCTGCCGAACAATCATATCTTTAGTTTATTGGTATTATGCTTTTCTTTCTATCTATTAAATAATGGACTGTTCCTAAATCATTTAATCCAAACCATAAGTGGCATTTTAACTTTCTTATCGATTTATTCCTTAATAAATATGACGACTGCAAACAGTTATTTATTCATCAGCATCTTACTAATTGCTATTTCGATTCCCTTCATTATAGAGCTTATATTGTATCGAAAATTTACTCTAAAGAACTCTGCTGATCTGTATGTTAAAAAATGAAACTGGAACGACAGATATTATATGAATCATTAAAGCGATTGAAGGAAACAGGTGAGAATAGAGTCTATCTGTCAGATAAAACGCAAGAATATATCTTTGAACTTTTAAAAAATAAGTTACAAAAAAATCAGCGCCCAAGTCTGAAAAATGAAAAAGTCACCTACCCTTCAGGCCCAATTCATAAAAATCCATCCTCTTTTAATGATTTGCTCAAACAATTAAAAGATAATGAATCTAAGGAAGATCGTTTAAATAGCTTACATGAACTATGCTCAAACTATTATCAAAACATTGAGCTATTATTTGGCGGTGGTTCATTCAACCCGAAGATAGTTTTTCTAATTGAGAGCCCGAACCTCAAAGAAAGTCAGGAAAAAGCACTTTTTACTAATAAAGTCGGAGAACTTTTTAATAAAATTATCTCCGCAATGGGTATAACTAATAAAGATATTTATTTATGCCCATTATTTAAATCACATGTTCTATTGACTCAATATACGAATGGAGATGCCTCTAAAGTTGATGAAGCACTGACATTATTTAAACAGGAACTCGATATTTTATCACCTAATATAATTGTTTGTTTAGGAAACTCAATTGGTTCTTACATAAATGGAAATGAAACTAAACCTTATGATCAAATATCAGGTAGAGGTGTATTTTTTAAATTTAATGGTTTTGAATCCATTATTACCTTCAGCCTATCCTCTTTGATCTTAAAAGATAACTTAGAAACAAAACGTTTATTATGGGAGGATTTATTACAAGTTATGGATAAGCTTAATCTCAATATTTCCGAAAAACAAAGGAATTACTTTAAATAAAGACTTCTCTTTAAAAGTTATGCATTCACTTTTAATCGACACAAGCCATCAAGAAAGCGCCATAGGTGTGTTTGATACTACAGATCAATGGCTTATATATAAAACATTTAAAAAGACTCCATATGAAGCGCTCAGTTATCAATTCAAAGGTTTGTTAAATGAGTCAAAGATAGCATTAGATACTGTATCGAAAATTTTCATTCCATGCGCACCTGGTTCAAGCCTTGGAATTCGAGTCACAAAAATGTTTGTCGAAGGTCTTACGACTTCTTCAAACAATTCACCCAAGGTATTTCAATATAATGGTTTATTCCTATCTGCTTTATCTTTAAAAGAAGGTTTAAAAGATGAAAATTATCTTATTACTGAAAATGGCCGAAGTCATTGGAGCCTAATTAATCTCAGCCAATTAATGAATCCAACTATTGAATCGATTGACGAAGATGCACTCAATTGTATACAAGGGCAATTGTATTATATTGAGCAGACGAAAAAATGGAAAAGACCACCAAATACAGCCAAAAAAATAGACTACCTGCCTAAAAAATTTTCCTGCTATTTAAATCAAATTGAAACATTCAAAATTGATCACACTAAACTTATCTCTAGTGAGAGTAAGTATAAAAAATGGAATACTAAGTAGCTTATTTTTCATATGATTCCATTAAGAAGCTGGACTGAAATTGATTTATCAACTTTTGAGAGAAACCTTAAAATTATTAAGGCAAAACTTCCTGCTGAAATGCAATTGATCTCTGTCGTTAAAGCAGATGCCTATGGTCATGGCTTACCTCAAATAGTCGAGAGGAGCTTACAATCAGGAGTCCATTCATTTGCTGTAGCAAACATACAGGAAGCTTATGAAATTAAAAATATAGGGGTTGGTTGGCCTATTCTTCTTTTAGGAGCCCTACTTCCCGGAGAGGAACAATGGATTCCTAACTCTAGTTTTATACCAACTATTACAAGCTACGAAGAGCTCGAACGGCTCAATACAGTGAGTCAAAAACAGTCCACTATTTCAAAAATTCATTTGAAGATTGATACTGGAATGGGACGCATTGGGGTTTGGCATGAACATGCGTTAGACTTCTTAAATCACCTATCTTCAATGAATAACATTAAACTATCTGGAATATATACTCATTTTTCAGACCCAGTAAACGATCCCGATTTCACCCAATTGCAACGGGATAGACTTTATGGGATTATAAAAAAGATAAAACCACCAAAAGATTTTTTAATTCATTCTGATAATTCTGCTACATTCAATCATTCGAATACTACTTTAAAAACAAACGCTGTTCGACTGGGACTCATTCAGTACGGTATCAACTCTAATAATTGTCCTTTATTAGACCTCGCTCCTACCTTAAGTTTTTACACAAAAGTCGGTGTCGTAAAAAGTCTACCGAGAGGAACAAATATCAGTTATGGTAAAAAATACACTCTTAAAAAAGATTCAAAAATTGCTGTTTTAACAGCTGGCTATGGCGACGGTATACCCATCCAATATGGGCAAAATGGCTCTGTCATTATTCATGAAAGATTGTGCCCAATTTTGGGACAAATAACTATGGATCAATTAGTGGTCGATGCATCCAATTTAGAACACATCCAAGCAGGTGATACCGCAACCATTATCGGCAAAGAAGGCAATAATTCTATAAGTATAGAAGAAGTCTCTAAAAAAGCTGAAACAATTCCATGGGAAGTCTTATGCTCAATTACAAAACGAGTTAAACGGATCTATATAAATTCCCGAAATTAATCTACTGAATGCAAACTATTGCATAAGCCTAGTCTTGAGACACAGACTCATCGGCATCAATCATTTCCGCGCATGGCTCATTTAAAGCAGCTTCTTTAGCATTATTAGAATCTGGAATAGAGGCATTACTATCCGAAACCTGAATGTCAGGCATTGTTTTCTCATTCAAAGGTGCTTCAGAAGGTAGCTCTTTATCCTCATCTGTTTTGCTCTTTTCCTTCACATTAGCATCAACTCCATCAGCTGCGCTTGCTTTCTTATTCTCAATAATTTTTTGATGAACAAAGAGAGTTCCATTGCTATATTCGGTAACATAGCCTTCCGAAATCAACCATTTAAGATCTCTAAATAATTGCTTAATTTGACCTTTCTCATCATCTGAAAAACCATCTATATTTAAAGCATTGGATACTCCTGATGATGCTAAATCAGTTCCCTCTGACTCTTTATTTCCCTCTGACTCTTTATAAGAACCCTTATCTTCTGAACTTTGTAGTTTTTGTAAATTCAAGAATTTATAAGGTAAATCCATAACAGATATATCCTGATTCTTTTCAAAAAACTCAATAAGGGCATTAATATTATCAGTAAAGAAGGTCTTATCATCTCTAAATTTACGCTTTACGCTACAGACAAAGGAAACTCCTTTTGAGCCTTTTTTGTAGATTGTAAATTTATGCCTTCTTAAACGGCCACGAATGTTATTTGCCGTTTCCAAAGGGAAGCGTCTTTGCCCCTCGATCGCATGATTAACATTTCGCTTAATTAAACCTTTAGGCAACTTTTCTATGTTATTACCAAGAAAGCGAATATTTTCAGAAGCGTGAACGATTGCATTTTTTTGATTAAGAATAAGATATCGCTTCACTTCCTCCCTAGAGTCAAAAACAACGGATGAATCTTCCGATTCTTTTAATGAGTATCGCTTAACTTTTTTCATTGATTCAACCCATTCATTTATAACGGCTTCATCATTCACGCTTTCAAGCTTTGACTGGTAATCCTCAAGCGACAAATTCTTAATTGTTTTCTTGTGATGCAATTTAAGAATGTCCTGGAAGCGATGGAAGTTAGGAGGAGCAATCAATTTGCCGGTAAAAGGGCATCGATAGACAATAGAAAAATTACCCGAAGGCGGATCAACCTCAACATCTTCAATAGTAAAAAATTCATCCGAATAGGTGTCGATAAAATACTCAATCGCTTCATCTTCTGTATCAAATGGAAGATTATCTTTAGGGCACGAATAAATCAGCTTATCTGAAGAATCCTCATTTTTAATACGCGACAGCAGAATGACAAAACGCTCTGGCTTCTCCAGTATGACACGAGTGATCTCAAACAATTGATAGGTTTTACAATTATTTTTAAGACTTTTTATGAGCGTATCAAAAGTATCATCTTGAGGGTAAATTTTAACATCAAAACTTGGTTCAAATTGATACGATTGCTTATCTCTACTATCGAATTGCCTTCCTTCAGAATTCTTAAAATTAGACTTTGAAACATTCCCTCTGCGATCTCGTTTAGCTTTTCGATCATTATCCTTAAAACTATATTTGCGTCCAGAAGAAGCACT
>CEOK01033926.1_pt1 | contig 15819 bp, 14 predicted proteins | sample 427001 | NCBI WGS metagenome assembly CEOK01 (sample SAMEA2591108, study PRJEB7988) | marine metagenome | isolation source: saline water (ENVO:00002010), including | reverse complement strand
TACAAAGGTAAAAAGTTTTTTTTTCTCATTGGTTCAGATAATGTTAAATTTTTACACAAATGGAAAAAATTATCATCTATACTAAATACTAGTACTCTTGTTATAATAAGTAGACCAGGTTATCAGGGGGAGATTAAAAAATCGGTTTTTTATAGAAAAAATCATAAATATTTAATAAAAAATTATAAAGCTAATGATATTTTCCCTAAGAAAGTATGGATATATATTAAAGACAAAGGTGTAAAAATATCTTCATCAAATATTAAAAATAGACTATATAAATTAAAGATAGATTAATAATTTGAAAAATAAAATTATAGATAAAGTTCACCAAATTTTAGACGACAATAAAGCTCAAAATATTGTTATAATAGACCTTAAAGACAAAAGTTCGATTGCCGATTATATGGTTATTGCAAGCGGAACATCTTCTAGGCACATTCAAGCTATTTCAGAAATAACGGCACAAAAACTAAAGTCCTATGGAATTGATAATTGCAGAATTGAAGGGCAAGAAAGCAATGATTGGAAGCTAATTGATGCCATTGAAGTTATTATTCATATTTTTCATCCAGAAAAAAGATCTTCTTATAATCTAGAAAAAATGTGGGAAGATGTTTTGCCAAAACAGCAAATTACTGTTTAATGAAAATCTCCATCTTGTGTGAAGGCCGTTTAAACAAAGGGCTCGAAAATGAATTATGCAGTATCTACATCAAAAGAACTCTCTCATTAAAAAAAAGTGGAATACTAAACTTAGAAATAAAGAATAAGCCAAATAAAACGAATAATATTAAAAATACTAAGAATTTAATTTTAGATGAGAAAGGTAAAAATATAAATACTATGGACTTAGTAGGCATGATAAAAACACTAAACAACAATAGAATAGAAACATTAAATTTTTATATAGGTAAACCTGAAGGTTTTTCTAATAATTATGAAAAATATGAAAAAATTTCTTTGGGCAAAATGACCTTTCCACATTCCTTAGCCAGAGTTATTTTGTGTGAACAAATCTATAGATGTGCTACAATATTAACAAATCACCCTTATCATAAAAGTTAATGAATTTATTTTTGAAATATATTTTAGTCTTTTCTTTTAGCATACTGCTATGGGGTCCTGTAAAAGCCAATCCAAGTGATGAACTTTATGAAAAGTTAGATTTATTTAGTGATGTTCTAAATACACTTAAAAAAGAATATGTCGACGAAGTGGATCAAAGCGAAGTTATTGACTCGGCGATAAATGGAATGCTTCAATCCCTTGATCCTTATTCCGCATACATGAGTCCAGAGTCATTTAGAAATATGAATGATGATACTAAAGGAGAGTTCGGTGGACTAGGTATTGAAATTACTATGGAAGCCGGTCTTGTAAAAATTATAACCCCAATTGAAGGAACGCCTGCTGATAAAGCTGGTGTACAAGCAGGTGATTTCATTGTCAAAATAGATAATAAACAAGTGAAAGGGATGACGCTGTTAGATGCTGTCAAACTCATGAGAGGTAAAGTTGGAACAAAAATTGAAATTACAGTTCGAAGAGTTGATATTGAAGATGAATTAAAATTTGAAATTACAAGAGACATTATAAAAATTAGAGAAGTGACTGCTGAAATTAAGGAAAATGTTGGTTATATAAGATTACGTGCTTTTAACGAGCAAAGCCATAACCAGTTGTTAAAACAATTAAATAAATTACCCAACAAAAAGCTAAATGGTTATATTTTAGATCTTAGAAATAATCCAGGCGGACTACTATCTCAAGCAATTAAAATTACAGAAACTTTTCTTGATGGAGGTGAAGTAGTATCTACCAGAGGAAGAGATAAAAATGAGATTAAAATTTATAATGCTAGAAAAGGTGACAAAATTAATAAAAAACCTTTGATTGTTCTTATTAATCAAGGATCCGCATCTGCATCTGAGATTGTTTCAGGTGCATTAAAAGATAATAAAAGAGCAATTTTATTAGGCGAAAAAAGTTTTGGTAAAGGATCAGTTCAATCAATTATTCCATTAAAGAATAGAGGTGGTCTAAGACTAACAACTGCCAAATATTATTTGCCATCTGGTGAATCCATACATGAAAAAGGAGTTGAACCAGACATTACAGTTAAAAGAAATAAAGATAATTTTAAAATTAATACAAAAACAGATAACCAGCTTAAATATGCTATTAATCTTTTAAAAGAAGATTCATGAAAAATTTAAAGGATTTACCATACCGCAATGGTGTCGGTATAATGATTTTTAATGATCAAAAAAAAATTTTTGTCGGCAAAAGAATAGATAATCAAGAAGCATGGCAAATGCCTCAGGGAGGTGTAGACAAAGATGAGGACTATGAAACTGCAGCTAAAAGAGAGTTATTTGAAGAAACTGGAATTCAATCAGTAAGAATTGTTCAAAGTTCAAAACAAGAATTTATATATGATCTTCCAAATCATCTTTTAGGAAAAATTTGGAAAGGTAAATACAAAGGTCAAAAGCAAAAATGGTTTTTAATGAAATTTTTAGGACCAGATAGTGAAATTAATATCAGTCAAAAGCACCCTGAATTTAATGAATGGAAATGGGTAGATCTAGATGAATTACCAAGACTAATAGTACCTTTTAAAAAAAAACTTTACGAATCTATAATTAAAGAATTTCGAACTTCTATTTAGTTTTAAGAAGATTTAACTCATCAATCAATACATTTGAGATAAAAATATCATGATCAATTGAATTTGTATCTTCCAATTTGTTGCTAGCTCTTTCTTTTAGGCTATTGATTTGTTCATCAGAAAGATCTTTAACATCAAACACTTCTTGGCAAAGTATACTTAGAGAGTTATTCTTGAAATCAACTACGCCACCAGTTGTAAAAAAGTATTTGTTTTCACTTTTTTCTACATTTATTACTCCAGGCTTCAAAAAAGTTACAACCGGTAAATGATCATCTAGTATACCCATATGACCTTCAATACCTGGTATTGTAACCATTGAAATGTCTTTTTCAGAAAAAAGAACTTTCTCTGGCGTAACAATATCAACTTGCATAATTTATGCCGCTTCTTTCGCCATCTTCTCTGCTTTTTCTATAGCTTCTTCAATAGTTCCAACCATATAAAAAGCTGCTTCAGGTAAATGATCATATTCACCTTTACAGATTGCATCAAAACCTTTGATTGTAGCATCTAATTCTACAAGTTTACCAGGTGAACCTGTAAATACTTCTGCCACAAAGAATGGTTGAGATAAAAATCTTTGAATTTTTCTTGCTCTAGCAACAACAAGTTTATCTTCTTCAGATAACTCATCCATACCTAGAATAGCAATAATATCTTGTAAAGATTTATATGTTTGTAAAATTCTTTGAACTTCCCTTGCTACTCGGTAATGTTCATCACCTACTATTCTTGGATCAAGAATTCTAGATGTTGAGTCTAACGGATCAACTGCAGGATAGATTCCAAGTTCTGCAATCTGCCTTGAAAGAACTGTAGTTGCATCAAGGTGCGAAAACGATGTTGCAGGCGCAGGGTCAGTTAAGTCATCTGCAGGCACATAGATGGCCTGAACTGAAGTAATTGATCCTTTAGTTGTTGTTGTAATTCTTTCTTGCAAGTTACCCATATCCGTTGCTAAAGTTGGTTGGTATCCAACAGCTGAAGGGATACGTCCTAACAACGCTGACACTTCAGATCCAGCCTGTGTAAATCTGAAGATATTATCTACGAAAAATAATACATCTTGACCTTCTTTATCCCTGAAATATTCAGCAACAGTTAATCCTGTTAAGGCAACTCTAGCTCTAGCTCCTGGAGGCTCATTCATTTGTCCATAAACTAAGGCTGCTTTTGAACCAGGGCCATCTGTTTTAATAACTCCAGACTCTATCATCTCATGGTATAAATCATTACCTTCTCTTGTTCTTTCTCCAACCCCAGCGAATACAGAATAACCACCATGAGCTTTTGCTACGTTGTTAATTAATTCCATGATCAAAACTGTTTTTCCAACACCAGCACCACCGAATAAACCAATCTTTCCACCTTTTGCATAGGGGGCTAGAAGATCTACTACCTTAATACCTGTAACCAATACTTCAGTCTCAGTTGATTGCTCAACAAATTCTGGAGCCTGTCTGTGTATCGGCCATTTCTCTTTAGTTTTTACATCACCTTTTTGATCAATACCTTCACCAATGACATTTATAATTCTTCCTAATGTTTCAGGACCAACTGGCACTTTAATTGCGTCTCCAGTATCTGTAACTTTAGCTCCTCTTCTTAAACCTTCAGTCGTGTCCATAGAAATAGTTCTAACCGTTCCTTCACCTAAGTGTTGAGCAACCTCTAAAACTAATCTATTTCCATTGTTATCACATTCTAAAGCTGAGTTAATCTCAGGCAAATGACTATCAAACTTTACGTCAACTACCGCTCCAATTACTTGAGTGATTGTTCCAAATTTATTTTCCATGTTTAGCTCCTTTTATAATGACTCCGCACCAGAGATGATTTCAATCAGCTCTTTAGTGATAACGGCCTGTCTGCTTCTGTTATAGTTAATTGTTAGTTTGTCTATTAAATCGCCTGCGTTACGAGTCGCATTGTCCATAGCAGACATTCTGGATCCTTGTTCACTTGCAGCATTTTCTAAAAATGCTTTAAAAATTTGAGTTGTAATATTTTGAGGCAATAAATGCTCTAAAATTTCATTTTCATCTGGTTCAAACTCATATTGTGTATCATTGGTTTCGGTCTCTTCTTTTTTTGCGTCTAGATTTTCTACTGGAATAATTTGTTGTGCTTGAGGTTCTTGGGAAATAACTGATTTAAACTTGTTATAAAAAATTGTGCAAACATCAAATTCATTGTTGTTAAACATTGTAATAATTTTGCTTGTTAGTTCAGAAGCCTCGTTTACAGAAATGCTCTTAAGATTTTTGTAAGATATTTTTTCAACTATATAATCTTTGAAGTTCCTTTTAAGCTGATCGGTACCTTTTGATCCAACAGTAATAATTTTTAATTTTTGGTTAGAATTAATTACTTGATTACAAAACTGTCTAGCTTTTTTAACTATATTTGTATTAAATCCACCACATAAACCTCTATCTGCTGTCATTACTACACAAAGATGAACATCGCTTTTCCCTGTTCCTGCAAGAAGTTTTGGAGCAGAAGACACATCGGTTATTGAACTTTTAAGATTATTGATAATCTGATTCATCTTTTCAGAATAAGCTCTTCCTTTCTCAGCATTTTCTTGCGCTTTTCTCAATTTTGCAGCTGCAACCATTTTCATAGCCTTGGTAATCTTCTGTGTAGACTTAACGCTTGTTATTCGATTTCTTAGATCCTTTAAACTTGGCATTTTTTATTTCAAAAATTCCTTTTTAAAGTTTGTAATAAAATCTTTTAATTTATTTTCGTTAGCCTCATCTAATTTTCCTGAAGAAATAATATTGGTTAAAATATCAGGAGATTGAGATTTAATTGAACTTAACAACTGATCTTCAAAATTCTTAATCTTTGAATTATCAATATCATCAAGAAAACCTTTAACCCCTGCATAAATTGAAACAACTTGTTCTTCAACTTTTAGAGGAGAATACTGACCTTGCTTAAGCAATTCAGTTAATTTTGATCCTCTGTTTAGAAGCTGTTGAGTTGAGGCATCTAAATCTGAACCAAATTGTGCAAATGCAGCCATCTCTCTGTATTGAGCAAGCTCAAGCTTAATTGTACCTGCAACTTGTTTCATTGCTTTAATTTGCGCCGCTGAACCAACTCTTGATACAGAAATACCAACGTTAACGGCTGGTCTAATACCTTGGAAGAATAGTTCAGTTTCTAAAAAGATTTGTCCATCCGTGATTGAAATCACGTTAGTTGGAATGTAAGCAGAAACGTCACTCGCTTGAGTTTCAATGATGGGCAATGCAGTCAGTGACCCGCCGCCATTTTCATCATTTAACTTTGCTGCACGTTCTAACAGTCTGCTATGTAAATAGAATACATCTCCTGGAAAAGCTTCCCTTCCTGGAGGTCTTCTTAATAGCAATGACATTTGTCTATAAGCTACAGCCTGTTTAGATAAATCGTCATAAACAATTAAACCATGCATTCCGTTATCTCTAAAAAACTCACCCATGGCACAACCAGTGTAAGGTGCTAAAAATTGTAATGGTGCCGGATCAGAAGCAGTTGCAGCTACGACAATAGAATACTCCATTGCTCCAGCATCTTCTAAAGTTTTAACGATTTGTGCTACAGTCGATCTTTTTTGACCAATTGCTACATACACGCAATATAATTTTTTAGACTCATCATCAGACTTGTTAATTTCTTTTTGGTTTATAATCGTATCAATTGCGATAGCAGTTTTTCCTGTTTGTCTATCACCGATAATTAGCTCCCTTTGGCCTCTTCCAATTGGAATTAAACTGTCGATCGCTTTTAAACCTGTTTGCATAGGCTCACTTACTGATTTTCTCGGGATAATTCCCGGCGCTTTAACTTCAACTCTTTTTTTCTCTTTTGAATTAATTGGACCTTTTCCATCAATTGGATTTCCTAGACCATCAACAACTCTTCCTAACAATTCTTTTCCTACAGGAACATCAACAATTTCACCCGTTCTTTTTACAGTATCTCCTTCTTTGATATGAGAGTCATCTCCAAAAATAACTACACCTACGTTATCTGTTTCAAGGTTAAGAGCCATACCTTTTGTTCCTTCAGAAAACTCAACCATTTCTCCAGCTTCAACGTTATCCAATCCATAAATTCTTGCGATACCATCTCCTACAGATAGCACCTGTCCAACCTCAGAAACTTCAGCGTCTTTACCAAAATTTTTTATCTGGTCTTTTATTACTTTTGTTATTTCAGAAGGGTTAATATCCATTTTTTATCTCCTACAAGTTATTTAATATTTTGTTAAATTTAGTTTTGGCAGTATCATCTACCATCAAGCTGCCTATTTGAAGTTTGGCTCCTGAAATTAAACTTGGATCAAATTTAAAATCTAGATTAACTTTCTTTTTAAGAACGTTATTAAGCATACTTTCAATCTCTTTAATTTGAGCATCTGACATTTTAGTTGGCATTGAAACGATTGCATTTAACTCGCCTCTGAAGTCAGATAAAATATTCTTAAAATCTTTAACAATTTTTTCTAAAAAAAAGAAACGATTTTTTTCAACTAAGATTTTTAAAAAATTTACAAAAAGATTATTAAAATTTTTTTTTTTCCCAAGTTCCTCTATAACATTTGCTCTATCTATTTTTTTTAAGGTTGGGTTAGTCACAAACTTCTTAAAATCATCAGATTGGTTTAAAGCTAAATCAATAAATTTTATATTTTGCTCAATTTGAACTAAAACTTTTTCTTCACTGCTTATCTCAAACAAAGAAAGCGCATATCGTCCAGCTGCATCAGCAAAATTACGTGTGTTTTGAGTCAAAATTATCCCTTTTTTTGGGCTGATAATTACCATTGAGGAATAGCCATATCAAGCCAGATCTGGTGGACAAGATGTCATAATTAAACAAAATTTAACGGATCTACGTCGACTTGTAGTTTCAAATTCTTAGGTAATTGAACAAGTTCAAGTTTTTTTTTAATTTGAGCCTGTGGTGTAACTTTAGGGTTGTATTTAATCAATAATCGAAAGCGAAAATCTGATTTTATTTTTGAAATCACTGCTGAAACTGGACCATATATTTCTATGAATTCATTCTTAGGCAAAGTTTGTTTTAATTGAACTGCATATTTTTGAACATGAAAACTATTTTTACCCGAAACGACAATAGATATGAGTTTATAAAAAGGAGGTAAATTAGAATGTTCCCTAAAATCAATCTCTTTTTTATAAAAATTATCTAAATTAAATTTTTTTAAAGACTCAAAAATACTATTTTTATCATCAAATGTTTGTAAAAAAATTTTTGACTTTTTATTAAAACGACCTGCTCTTCCAGATAATTGATATAATAACTGATAATTTTTTTCTGATGACCTTATATCATTTCCAAGAAATGCGCTGTCGCAATTTACGGCCACAATACAATTTAAGTGTTTAAAATTAAAACCTTTTGATACAATCTGTGTTGCTACAATTATCTTGGTATTATTATCTTCGATATTTTTTAATTTATCTGAAAATGTATTGTATTCAGTTAAATCACTTGAAAGAATATCTGCATTATAACCTTTAAATTTATTTTTTATTTCTTCAAATACTTTTTCTAACCCTAAACCATAAAACTTAAAGTTACATTTTGAATTATCCTTACATTGTCTTTCAAGTTTAGTTGAATAATTACAATAATGACATAGAGCAGTATTATCTCTTTTATGATAAACTAATCCAACAGAACATTTTGGACATTCTAATCTTTTCATACATTTGTAGCAAAAAACAAATGTTGAGTGACCTCTTCGGTTTAAAAAAAACAAAACTTGATCACCAGTTTTGAGATAATTTTTGACTTCTTTAACTACTAATTTAGAAATAAAATTATTCTCAGAAATATTTTCTTTAGTTAATTTTATAGTTTGAATCTCTGGTAGCTCAGATTGGTTAAAGCGATTTTTTAAAGAGAAATAATTATATTTTTTATTTTTTGAATTATAAAAAGTTTCAACTGATGGAGTTGCGCTAACCAAAAAAGCAGGAAATTGATCTATTGAAGCCTGTAGGATTGCCATATCTCTTGTATTAAAAGATATGCCGTCTTCTTGTTTATATGAGGCATCATGCTCTTCATCAATGATAATTAACTTTAAATTTTGAAAAGGAAGGAATAAAGCTGATCGAGCACCAAGGATAAGTTTAATTTCATTTTTTAAAACACCTTTCCAAATTTTTTTTTTTATTTTATCTTTTATTCCGGAATGCCAAATGGCAGGTTCATATTGAAAAAAATCTTTAAATCTTTTTGCAATTTGTTCACTTAATCCCTTTTCCGGAAGCAGAACTAAAACTTGATAATTTTCTTCTAGAGCATTTTTGATAATTTCAAAATAAATATGAGTTTTTCCCGAACCTGGAATTCCTTGAAGTAAATTTGTTGAATATTTTTTAAAATCTATTTTTTTTTCAATATTTTTTAAAATATCTTCTTGCTCAAAATTTAAACTTTTATTTAAATTAATTTTTGGTTTAAACTCTGAAAAATCATTAATTTTTTTTAATCCTTTTTCAAAACTTTTGAGCCCGTTCTTGTATAAAAATAAGTTTAGAACCAATCCTTTTTTAATAAGATTGTAATTTGACATTTGTTTTATAAAGTTAATTTTATTTATTGAAAACGCAGGAAAATCTAAAATTTTAATAATTTTTTTAATTTTAATCCCTTTTTTTAAACTTTCAGAATTAAGGCTCCATATAACGCCAATAATTTCCTTATTTTTAAAGGATACTAATACTATGTTCCCAACTTCTGCTTTTTGATCTATTTTATATGTAAAGGTTTGATCAAAATTTAATGGTAATAGAACATCAACTAGCATAGTAAATTTGTTAATTAGAAATTTTTAACTTTTATTTATGAAAATATACATAGACTCTTCAGATATTAAAGAAATCAAAGAAATTAATAAAGCAAAATTAGTGGATGGAATTACAACAAATCCTTCATTAATTGCAAAACAAAATAAAAATATAAAAACAATTTTAAAAGAAATATGCAAAGAAATCAAAGGCCCTGTAAGCGCAGAAGTAACTGCGGTAGATTGTGAAGGAATGCTTAGAGAGGCTAAAATTTTAAAAAAAATTGCAAAAAATATAGTAATCAAACTTCCGCTAACTTTTGAGGGCTTGAAAGCCTGTAAAAAACTTTCAGTAAAAGGAATTAAAACAAATGTAACCTTGTGTTTTTCTGTCACTCAAGCATTAATGGCAGCTAAAAGTGGCGCAACATATGTATCACCTTTTATTGGACGTCTTGATGATATTGGAAAAAATGGAGTTGGTTTAATACAAGATATCAGAAAAGTTTTTGATAATTATAAGGATTTAAAAACAAAAATTTTATCTGCATCAATCAGAAACCTTGATCATGTAAAAGAAGTTGCAAAAGCCGGTTCAGATATTGCAACAATACCTCCAAAAGTATTTCATGAAATGTACAAACATGAACTTACTGATAAAGGATTGAAAATTTTTTTAGATAATTGGAATAGCACTAATCAAAAGATTAGTTAATTACATATGAATTGGTCTTTTATCTACTGCTAACGCAGCTTCCTTAACAGCCTCTGTCAAAGTAGGGTGCGCATGGCACGTTCTAGCAATATCTTCAGAGCTTGCACCAAACTCCATACCTAATGCTAATTCCGCAATTAGATTTCCTGCATCAGGACCTACAATGTGCACACCCAAAACTTTATCCGTTTTTTCGTCCGCTAAGATTTTTACAAACCCATCAGCTACATCGTTAACTTTAGCTTTTGAATTTGCCATAAAGGGAAATTTTCCTACCTTGTACTTTATTGAAGCTTGTTTTAATTCTTCTTCAGTTTTTCCAACATAAGCAACCTCTGGATGCGTATACACCACTCCAGGTATTACATCATAATTTACATGTCCATATTTTCCTGAAATCATCTCAGCAACAGCGATACCTTCTTCCTCAGCTTTATGCGCTAACATTGGCCCAACCACAACATCTCCAATAGCATACACGTTTTCAACATTTGTTTTAAAATGCTTATCAATCTTTACTCTTCCTTTTTCATCTTTTTCAATATTTACATTTTCTAACCCAAGACCATCTGTATTAGCTTTTCGTCCAACGCAAACTAATACCACATCTGCCTCTAAAATATTATTTGAGCCATTTTTTTCAAATTCTATAGTAGCTTTTGATCCATCATTATTAACTTTGTTAACTTTTGATGAAAGGTTGAATTTCATTCCTTGTCTTTTTAAAATTTTATGAAAACTATCTGAAACTTCCCTATCCATTCCAGGAAGAATATGGTCCATGTATTCAACAACTTCTACATCAGCACCTAATTTCATCCACGCAGATCCAAGCTCAAGACCAATAACGCCTCCACCAATTACAACCATTTTGTTAGGAACTTTTTCTAAAGCTAAGGCGCCGGTTGAGGATACTATAACTTTTTCATCAATATTTATATTTGGCAATGTAGCAATCGAAGATCCTGTTGCTATAATTATATGTTTGCCCATTACTTGACTATCAGAACCATCTGAATTTTTTATATTTACGGTATTGTTTGATGCAAAACTACCATAGCCTTTTATGTACGTGACTTTGTTTTTTTTAAATAAAAATTCTACACCTTTTGTCAAACCATCAACGGTTTTCAGCTTATGACTCATCATCTTAGAAACATCTAGAGATAAACCTGTTGTAGTAATTCCTATTTTGTCGAATTCCTTATTAGCTTTATGAAACATCTCTGCTGAATGTAATAATGATTTTGAAGGTATACATCCGACATTTAAGCATGTTCCACCAAGAGAACCTCTTGATTCGATACATGCAGTTTTGTGTCCTAATTGCGCTGCACGAATTGCACATACATATCCGCCTGGACCTCCTCCTATTACAACTACATCAAAATTTTCCATTATAAATTTAAAAACAACCTTCTTGGATCTTCTAAAATTTCTTTAACACGTACTAAAAAAGAAACTGCTTCTTTCCCATCAATAATTCTATGATCGTATGATAACGCCAAATACATCATTGGACGAATTTCTATTTTTCCATTAATTACAATTGGTCTCTGGACTATGTTATGCATGCCTAAAACACCTGACTGGGGCGGATTTAAAATTGGTGTTGATAACATTGAACCATAAATACCACCATTTGTAATTGTAAATGTTCCACCTTGAAGTTCTTCAATGGATAATTGACCATCCCTAGCCTTGCCACCAAGATTAATAATTTCTTTTTCAATATCAGCAAATGACATTTGATCTGTACTTCTAACTACTGGCACAACTAAACCTTTGTCAGTGCCAACGGCCACTCCAATATTATAATAATTTTTATATACTATTTCCTCGCCTTGAATCTCTGCATTCACTTCTGGAAATGTTTGCAATGCATTTACACATGCTTTTACAAAAAAGGACATAAAGCCAAGTTTTACACCATAAATTTTTTCAAACTCCTCTTTGTTATCCTTTCTAATTTGCATTATCATTGACATGTCTACTTCGTTAAAAGTCGTCAACATCGCTGCAGTATTTTGTGCTTCCTTTAGCCTTTTAGCAATTGTTGCCCTTAGCCTTGACATTTTAACTCGCTCTTCAGGACCTTTGTCCTGGAATTTTTTATCTAAACCAGGGTTCACTCCCATTAATCCAATCAAATCACTTTTTAAAATTTGACCTCTTTTTCCTGTTCCCTGAATACTCGAAACGTCTAAATTATTTTCTACAATTACTCTTTTTGCTGCAGGAGATGGATCAACTGATTTTTTCTCTAAGTTAATTGGGACAACATTTGCCGCTTCTTTTTGAGGCGCTTCTTTCTCCAAAATTAATTCTTCTTTTTTTGATATATCTGATATTTCTTCTTTTTTAATTTCTTGAACTTTGTTTTCTTCTTTTTTTACTGTGACAGCAGAAACCGATCCTGCTTCACCAATCTCTCCAAGTTTTGTACCTACTCCAACTGTGTCTCCTTCTTTAATACTTATCTCAGATAGCACTCCTGATGTTGGCGAAGTTACTTCAACACTAACTTTATCTGTTTCAAGCTCGACTATAGGATCATCCTCATTTACATTTTCTCCAGTTTTTTTAATCCACTTTGCAACTGTGGCCTCTGTAACAGATTCTCCAAGGGTGGGTACTAAGATTGGGGTACTCATCATATCGTAATTGCTGTTGTAACAATTTCTTGCTGTTGGGCAAGATGTTTTTTGAGATAGCCACTTGCTGGTGAGGCTGATGGTTTTCTTCCAATATACTTAAGTATTTTAGATTTTGTGTCTATGATTTCTAAAGTTCGATTAACATATCTTTCAACATGATTCCAGCAGCCCATGTTTTGAGGCTCTTCTTGGCACCATACGAAATTTTTTGCGTTTGAAAATCTATTTAAATGCCTTGCCAAGGTTTTGGCTGGAAAGGGATAAAGTTGTTCAATTCTAACTAATTGAACTTTATTTGCTTTTTGTTTTTCTCTTTCGTCGACTAAATCATAGTAAATCTTGCCAGTACATAAAACAACTTTCTCAATTTCTTCATCTTTTGCCAATGGTATCATGTTGTATTGAGAGTTTTCTGCTTTATCTGAAAGTACCCTGTGAAATGAATTTTCTTTTGTAAAATCTTCAATCTCAGAAATGCACCTTTTGTGTCTCAATAATGATTTTGGTGTAAATGCAATTAATGGTTTTCTAAAAGGACGATGAATTTGTCTTCTTAACGCATGAAAATAATTTGCTGGTGTTGTGCAATTTACTACTTGAATGTTTTCTTGGGCACATGCTTGTAAATATCTCTCAACTCTTGCTGAAGAATGTTCAGGTCCTTGACCTTCGTATCCGTGAGGCAAAAGCATTACCAGTCCACTAGCACGAGTCCATTTTTTTTCTCCAGAACTTATAAATTGATCAAAAATTACCTGAGCACCATTAGCAAAATCTCCAAATTGAGCTTCCCATAAAACCAATGTGTCAGGATCTGTTAAAGAGTAACCATATTCAAAACCCAAAACTCCCATTTCAGATAATAAACTATCTATAATTTCTACTTTTCCTTGATTTGAAGAAAGGTTTTTAATTGGATAATACCTTTCGCCATTTTCTTGATCATTTATACCTGCATGCCTATGGCTAAAAGTTCCTCTTACAGAATCTTGCCCAACTAACCTAACTCCATAACCCTCATCAGAAATAGTCCCCAATGCCAGTGTTTCAGCAAGCGCCCAATCAATTTCTTTTCCTGTTTCAAGCATATTTAATCTATTTTCGAATATCCTAGATATTGTTTTATGAGGATTAAATGTTGTAGGAATTGTACTTAGCTTTCTTCCTAATGTTTTTATTTTTTCAATATCAACACCAGTAACACCTCTCCTATCTTGTCCTAATTCAGAAGTAAATTTTGACCATACTCCAGTGAACCAGTCAAATTCATTTGATTTATAGTTTTTAGAGGCTTCAAACTCTTCATCTAATATTTTTTGATAATTTGCTAATTCATTTTTAAAATATTCTTCAGATATACTGCCTTCATCAATTAGTTGTTTTGAATATTTGGATAAAGTAGAATCATGTTTCTTGATTTTTTTGTACATTAATGGCTGAGTGAATGATGGCTCATCACCTTCGTTATGTCCAAATTTTCTATAACAAAAAATATCTATAACAACGTCCCTATTAAATTTTTGTCTATACTCTGTTGCAATCTTTGCACAGTAAGTAACTGCTTCAGGATCGTCTCCATTAACATGAAATATAGGAGCTTGAACCATTTTAGCTACTTCTGATGGATAAGGCGAAGATCTTGCAAATTCAGGCAGTGTAGTAAATCCAACTTGATTATTCACAATAATATGAATAGTTCCACCAATATTATGACCCGTTAACCCTGACATAGCAAAACACTCAGCTACAATACCCTGTCCTGCAAAAGCCGCGTCTCCATGAAGTAAAATTGGTATTACTTGCTTCCTATCTTTATCTTTATGAAAATCTTGTTTTGCTCGTGTTTGACCTAACACTACAGGATTTACAGCTTCTAAATGTGAAGGGTTTGCTGTTAAACTCACATGAACTAAATTTCCATCAAACTCTCTATTCGCAGATGCTCCTAAGTGATATTTTACATCACCAGATACTCCACCACTTGCTATTCCAGGATCTCCAGCAAATTCTTTAAAAATTTTTTTTAATGGTTTTTGAATTACATTTGTAAGTATGTTTAATCTTCCTCTGTGGGGCATGCCAATTTTTACTTCCTTACAACCCAATGCACCTCCTCTTTTAATAATCTGCTCCATTGCTGGAATAAGAGACTCGCATCCATCTAATCCAAATCTTTTTGTTCCAACATATTTTTTTGCAAGATATTTTTCAAAGCCTTCGGCTTCTATTAATCTATTCAATATTGCTTTTTTTCCCCTTTCGGTGAAATGTATCTCTTTATCTTTTCCTTCTATACGAGCTTGTATCCAGCTTTTTTCTTCTGGATCATTCATATGCATAAATTCAAAACCTATATTTGAACAATAAGTTCTTTTAAGAATATCTAATATTTCTTTCAAAGTGGCATACTTCAATCCTAGAACTTCATCTAAAAAGATTTTTTTATTCATATCTAAATCGGTAAATCCATAAGTTTTAGGATCAAGTTCTGGTGCGTATTCTTTTTTTGATAATTCTAAAGGATCAAGCTCAGATTGAAGATGGCCTCTAATACGATACGCCCTAATCATCATTATAGCCCTAACAGAATCTTTGGTGCTGCTTTCGATGTCACTTGAAGAGCTTTGTGGTTTCTCTTTGGCAATTTTACTTTCGAGGGAATAATTTAAGTTTTCTGGAATAAATTTTTCATAAATATCTGGATCAATATTAGAAGTATGTTTAAGTTTTTTTGGTGTCCATGATACTCCAGAAACCTCTTTTTTTACTAAGTCTTGGTTATCATTAATTCCTTCAAAATATTGTCTCCAGCTTTTAGGAACATTATCTGGGCTGTTACTATATTTCTCATACATCAATTCTATATAAGAAGAATTTGATTTGCTTAAAAAAGAAGTAGTTTGAAATATTTTATTCTTAGAAGCTGACATTATTCATTAGTATTATATCA
>CEOK01000474.1_pt1 | contig 15841 bp, 12 predicted proteins | sample 427001 | NCBI WGS metagenome assembly CEOK01 (sample SAMEA2591108, study PRJEB7988) | marine metagenome | isolation source: saline water (ENVO:00002010), including | reverse complement strand
ACTGCGAGAAGAAGTTTTATGATTTAAATAAAACTTCACCCTTAAACTGTCCTTGTGGAGAAAAAGAAATAGTAATTGAAGACATACTTTCTTTTGTTAACAACAATCAAGTGGGGCAAGTAGAAAAAAAGACTGAAGCTAAAGACGAATTTGCTGATATAGATAATGGTGATAACAGTGATGATGAAGTTATTTCTTTAGATGAAGCTGCTATAGAAGAAAATCAAGAAGATACTAAAGGCTAAATTTTAAAACCACTTCCAAGATAATATTTAATAACTTTTTTATCTTTGGCTACAGTACTAGGAGAGCCTTCTATCATTACATTTCCATCTCTGATAATTATACAATGATCTAAAATATCTTGTATTGCATAGAAATTATGATCTGTGATTATAACAGACAGCCCCATATCCCTTAACTCTAAGATAAACTTTTTAATAGAGGATATACTCAGAGGATCAAGAGCCGCCATAGGCTCATCAAGTAGTAGAATTTTAATATTTTTATTACAAATTCTTTGCAAAGTAGAAATTTTTTTATATTCGCCTCCAGACATATTATTTGCTTTAACATTTGCTAAATAATGAAGACCAAAAAAAGAAAGCAGTTGAAATATCTTTGTCTCAATTTTATTTTTATCTTCAATATAAATTTCTAATATTGCATAAAGATTTTCATATGCAGTCATGCTTCCAAAAAGACCTTTGTGTTGTTCAAGCAAACTAATTCCTCGTAAAGCTCTTTTGTGGATTGGTAATTCATTAATATTTTCATTATTTAATTTTATTACACCTGTATCTGGAAAGATTTTTCCAACAATCATATTGAATAAAGTTGATTTTCCAGCACCATTTGGGCCAAGGAGTCCTAAAATATGACCTCTCTTTAGTGAGAAAGAAATATTTTTTAAAATTGGTTTACCACCTAAAGATTTTGAGACTTTTGAAATTTTTAAAATATCGTCATTTTTTTTATTATCGTTGTTTAATTTTATTATATTTGACGAGGCTAATTTGATTTCATTTTTTTCTTTTTCAAATTTTTTTTTGATTTGTTTATTAAGAACTAATATTTCTTGTTTTTCAAAATATAAAAAATCTTTTTTTAAGACAAGTTTTTCATTTATCTTGGTATCGGCTTTAATTTTCATTTTTTGTTTTTTATTTATTGGTTTGTCTTTGTCCATAAACTTTATCTTTTTTATTTTTCATGTGAATTTCTAAATTATTAGTTTTTGTATTAAATTCTACAATATCTCCTTTAATTAAATTTTTTTCATCTTTGTACTTTGCTCTTTCTAACTTAATTAAATTTTTATTTGAAAAAAAATTGGCAACATCTGAAGTGATTATCTTGTCTTTATTGGTCATAAGTACATTTTGATAATATTTAATATTATTTGTTTTTTTATTATAAATGGCTTTGTCTGATTTTATATTTAAGACAGAACCGTCCTTAAGCGTCGTAAAGCTATTGACAACATTTAATTGAATTAAATTAGGCTTATTTTTAGTTGTAAACGCCTCTTTTCCTCTTGTTACATATTCATTGTTATTTTGAGATGACATTTTGTACTCAACATCTGTAAACTTTGTTGTTCCCAAATTTGAGTCAGAAGATTTTTTTGATAGTGGTATATTTTTAGTATCTTCAATTTTTATTGCGCCTTTATTTTGAAAAATATAATAACCATAAAAAAAGATAAAAAATAAAATTGCAAAGATTAGAAAAATATTTGCTTTTTTTTTAATTGATATCATTTTTCCAGAAATTCTAGAATAGTATGTATGCTTACCAGCCCTTTGAATTTATTATTATTTTTTACTAAAAGTACTGTTATTCTTTTCCTATTCATTTTCGATAAAGCTTCTGTGGCCAAAATCGTTTCATTTACAAAACTTGGGTTTTTAGTCATTATGTCATCAGCTTTTATCAAACTTAAATTTTTATACTTTGCTACTGCCCTAGAGCAATCTCCATCAGTAATAATAGATATTTTTTTAGATTTATTGTTTTTTATTAAAACACAACCTAGTCTTTTTGAGGCTAGAACAGACAGTATTTTTGAAAATGAGCATTTGCTGTTAACGAAAGGAATATTTTTTCCAGTAATCAAAAGGTCTTTAATTGGCGTTAATGCTTTACCTATAGAGCCACTTGGGTGTGTTTCTCCGAATTCTTTAATTTTAAAACCTCTTAATTTTGCAACAGAAATTGCCAACGCATCTCCAATTGAAGAAAGCGCAGTAGTTGAGGACGTTGGAACAAGTTTAAAATTATTGTCACCAATTTCTTTTACTTTTGGATATACGATATTAATAACTGAATTTTTAAACAACTGAGATTTTGAATTTGAAGAAATTCCTAAAATTTTGATTTTATACTTTTTTGCAAATTTAAAAATTGCCATAAGTTCATTCGTATTTCCGCTATTAGATGCAATGATTAAAGTGTCATTATTTTTTAAATTTCCCAGAGATCCATGTGTCGCTTGATTTGCATCAAGCACATAACTTGGAATACCTAAACTACTAAATGTACCACAAGTTTTTTCTAGTATTAGTTTTGATTTTCCAACACCTGAAAAGACAATATTTCCTTTAGTATTATTTATTAAATTTACTGCTTTTGAAAAATTAATATTTAGACTATTCTGAACTTTAGTGAGAGCATTAACTTCCTCTTTAATTAATTTTTTTCCAAAATTTAAAATTTGTTTTTCAGACCTCATTCTAGTGCTCAAATATATCTATTGTTAAACCAGCAAGATCTAAAGATGTTCTTGTTTCTAAAAAACTAAAACATTTTTCTGCTAATTCTAGTTTATTTTCTCTTTTTAAAATTTTTTCTAATTCACTTTTTATTCTATGAAGATACAAGACATCTTTACATGCATAAGTAATTTGATCTTCACTATATTCTTCAATTGACTTTCCCCAATCAGAAGTTTGATATTCTTTTGATAAATTAATATTTATCAGGTCACGACATAAATCTTTATAACCGTGACGTGAAGAAAACTTACGGGAAATTTTAGAGGCTATTTTTGTGTCAAAAATATTTGCAACATTAATATTGAGGTGCTGTTTAAGAAAACCCAAATCAGCTCGACCAAAATGAAATATTTTTTTTATTCTATTATTCTCTAAAATATTTTTTAGGTTTGGAGCATTATAATTCTTTTCAAATTTAATTAGATGAACGAAATCTGACCCGTCACAGAGCTGAAGAAGTTGAAGTCTATCAGTCTTAGGGTCAAGACCACTAAATTCACCGTCTACGGCTATGCTTGAGGCATTTTTTAAGCTTGTATCGTCGTCTATATCAGATAAGTAAAATTTATAATTTTTCATAATTCAATTATTGATTGTATACATGAAACCTATAAAAAAAATTAGTTTTTTTGGTGGCGCTGGGTTCATCGGAAGTTCTATAGTTCAAATTTTAGCAAAAAAAGGCTTTGAAATTAAAATTGCAACTCGTAATCCCTATGATGAGGATGTTATTCAATTAAAATCTTCATGTGGAGATCCAGGTCAAATATCACTACATAAAGTTAATATAAATTCAAAAGACCAGGTCGAAGCATTCATTAAGGGATCAAATATTTGTATTAACTTAGTTGGTATTTTGTATGAAAAAGGCCAAAATACTTTTCAAAAAATACATACTGATTTTGTATCAAATCTAGTTGAAGTAATTAAAAAACAAAACTCAATAAAACATTTTATTCATTTTTCAAGTCTTGGAGTAAAGAGTGGTACAGAATCAAAATATCTAGAAAGTAAATTTAAAGCAGAAGAGTTAATTAAAGAAAATTTAGAAAATTATACTATAATCAAACCTTCAGTAGTTTACGGAGGTGGAGAAAATGATTTTACAAATATGTTTGCTAAATTAGCGAAATTGTTTCCCATAATTCCTTTAGCAAATTCAAATGTAAAATTTCAACCAGTTTATGTTGGAGATATTGCAAAGGGTATTGAAAAAATTATTGATGAAGAAATTAAAAAAGAAACTTTTGAATTTGTCGGAGATGAAATATTTACTTTGCAAGAACTTGTTAAAATCATATCAAACGAAATAAGAGCAAAAAATATAATTATTTCAATTCCTTCCTGGGCAGGAAGAATGCAAGGTAGAATTTTGCAATTAGCACCAAAACCTATGCTAACACTGGATCAAATAAAAACATTAGAATCTGGAGACAATATAGCAACTAATAATAATAAAACTTTAAAAGATCTTGGAATTGATTTAATGGGCATCAGAAAAGTTATTCCAAATTATTTATATCGATTTAGACCAGAGGGACAATTTTCTTCTTAAGAAAAAGAATAGAATAAAAGTCCAGTTCCTAAAATAAGTCTTAGAACCACAAATAGAGTTAAGTTGTTATTTTCAACAAAAGATAAGAAGACTTTAACACTTAAAAGCGATGCAATTAGTGAAAAACAAAACCCAATTAATAAAATACTTATAACTTGTGAGTCAAAGTTTATTATTGCTTCTGCTGCTCCTAAAGTTGTAGCCGCCAATAATACAGGTATAGATATTATAAATGAAAACTTTGCAGCATGAGTCCTAGAGTAACCTAAGTATCTTGCACATGTTATAGTAATACCCGATCTACTTGTACCAGGTATTAATGCAAGGATTTGTGCCAATCCTATATATAAAGCATTCTTATTTGAGATATTTTGTTCAAAGTATTGTGACACTTTAGTCTTATCTGAGAGATATAAAATTATTGAAAAAAAGATCGTAGCAAATGCTACAACTCTTATATCTTGAAGAAAAATATTTAAGTTTAAAACTTTTACTATTAGGCCAAACAAAACAACTGGAATAGTTGCAATTATTATATTTTGTAAAAGCTTTAAATTTTTTAAAATATTGAAAATTTCTTTTTTAAAATAAAATATTATTGCAATTAAAGAACCTGCATGAACTGATATGTTAAATAAAAGATTAAGATTTTTATCTTCCAGATTTATAAGCTGTTCTAAAAAAACTAAAATTCCACTAGAAGAAATTGGTAGCCATTCGGTTATTCCCTGAATTAGCGCTAAAGTTATTAAAGGAAAATAAATTGAAAAACTCACTATGATTTTCAATTATTATCATTTAGCAATTAAAGCTATAAATTTAGAACTAACAAAATCACCTTAATTTTTTGTGATTCTATAAAAATATTATATTTTTGCTAAAATTGATCACTTTTTCTTAAATTTTCATCATTATTACCTAATATTAACAATTATTTAGTAAACGAATATTTACTAAAATACAATGACATAGTAATTTTAATGATATATTAACCAATTCTTATGTCAAAAATGTTAAAATTTATAGATCTAAAAAGAGAAACGCCTGAAAAAATAGGGTCAGGCGAAAGAACAGAGAATTTTTTAGAAATATATAGAGAGTTTATTGATAATAAAGCAAAGGAACAGGCTAGCAGATGTTCTCAATGTGGTACACCTTTCTGCCAAGTTCACTGTCCTTTACAAAACAATATTCCAGATTGGTTAAAATTGACTGCAGAGGGAAGATTAAAAGATGCTTATGAAATTTCATCAGCTACTAATTCAATGCCAGAAGTTTGCGGCAGTATATGCCCTCAAGATCGTTTATGTGAGGGTAACTGTGTTATAGAGCAAACAGGACATGGCACAGTAACAATTGGTGCTGTAGAAAAATTTATAACCAATACAGCTTGGGAAAATGGTTGGGTTGAACCAATAAAGCCATTAAATGAGATAAAGCAATCTGTCGGAATAATTGGAGCAGGACCAGCGGGTATTGCTGCTGCCATGGAGTTAAGAAAAGAAGGTTATCAAGTTACGATTTACGATCGTTATGATCGAGCTGGTGGGTTGTTAATTTATGGTATTCCAAATTTTAAATTGGATAAATCAGTAGTTTTAAGAAGAACAAAACTTTTAGAAGATAGTAATATAAAAATTATTAATGACTTTGAAGTTGGCAAAGACTCTACATTAGAAGAATTAAAAGAAAAGCATGATGCCATTTTGATTGCAACTGGAGTTTATAAAGCAAGACAAATTGAAACTCCTGGATCCAATCTAAAAAATATTTTCCCTGCAATGGATTTTTTAACAGCATCAAATAGAAAAGGGCTAGGTGATGAGGTAAAAGATTTTGATAATGGAATACTCAATGCTGAAGGAAAAAATGTTATCGTTGTAGGTGGAGGTGATACAGCAATGGACTGTGTTAGAACCGCAGTTAGACAAAAAGCAAAATCCGTTTCGTGTTTATATAGAAGAGATAAAGCTAATATGCCAGGATCTGCTAGAGAAGTTGCCAATGCCGAGGAAGAGGGAGTAAATTTTATCTGGTTATCAAGTCCAAAATTATTTGAAGGAAAAGATAATGTAGAAAAAGTGATAATAAATAAAATGAAACTTGGCGAACCAGACTCATCTGGTAGACAATCACCAAAAATTATAGATGGAGCGGAAAAGTCACTAGATGCAGATTTAGTCATTGAAGCTCTTGGTTTTGAGCCTGAAGAAATACCAAAATTGTTTGGTGAACCTGATTTAGAGGTTACTAGATGGGGTACAATTAAAACGGATTTAAAAACTTTAAAAACAAATATTAGAGGAGTTTTTGCTGCAGGTGATATTGTACGTGGAGCTTCCCTAGTAGTTTGGGCAATTAGAGACGGAAGAGATGCAGCAGTAGGAATAAGCGAATATTTAAAAGAAATCTCACAAAAGAAAAAGAAGAAGGCGGCATAGTGACTATTGAAAATTATTTATTAAATAAAAATAGATTAGAAGCGTCAAAAGTAAAAATAGAAGATCATGACGCTTGTGGTGTTGGCTTTGTTGCTTCTATGACAGGAAAACCTAAGCGTGAAGTTGTTGACAATGGTATTGAGGCATTAAAAGCAGTTTGGCATAGAGGAGCGGTTGACGCTGACGGCAAAACTGGAGATGGTGCTGGAATTCATATTGAATTTAGTAGAGATTTTTTTAAAGAAAAAATCAATGTTACAGGTCACGATGTTAGTGATGATCAAGAAATTTGCCTTGGTATGGTTTTTTTACCTAGAACCAACTATTCAGCTCAAGAAAGATGTAGAACGCTTATTGAGCAAGAGCTTTTAAATAATGATTTTTATATTTTTGGATGGAGACAGGTTCCTGTAAATCCAAAAGTTTTAGGTCAAAAGGCTAATGATACAAGACCTGAAATTGAACAGATTATTTTTGCATGTGAAAAAAAATATGATTTTCAAGATTTAGAAAGAAAGCTTTTTGTAATTAGAAAAAAAATTGAAAACAATGCTGCAAAAGAACAGTTGAATGATTTTTATATTTGTTCATTAAGTTCAAAGTCAGTCATATATAAAGGAATGTTTTTGGCTGAAAATATTGCAGATTTTTATCCAGATTTATTAGACCAAAGATTTGTTTCTCGTTTTGCAATTTTTCATCAAAGATTTTCAACAAATACCTTTCCTTCATGGGAGCTTGCTCAACCATTTAGAGTTATTGCTCACAATGGAGAGATCAATACTCTAAAGGGAAACGTTAATTGGATGAAAACACATGAAGCTGGAATGGATAGTAACCTTTTTGAAAATATTGATGACATTAAACCAATTATTAAAGCAAATAATTCTGACACCGCTTCATTGGACGCAGCTTTTGAATTACTAGTAAGAGGAGGAAGAGATCTTCCAATTGCTAAAATGATGTTGATACCTGAGGCCTGGTCTAAAAAAAGCAAAATTATATCTAAATTACATCGGGATATGTATAACTATTTGAATTCAGTTATTGAGCCATGGGATGGCCCAGCGGCAGTTGCTGCTTTTGATGGCCGTTGGATTGTCGCCGCTTCTGATAGAAATGGTTTAAGACCTCTTCGTTATACAATCACTAAAGATAAAATGTTGTTTGCCGGTTCAGAAACTGGAATGGTTCATGTTGCTGAAGATAATATTCAATATAGAGGAAGGGTTGGTCCAGGCCAAATGATTTCTTTGGATTTAGATAAAGGAAAATATTTTAATGACAAAAAAACTAAAGATCATCTAGCATCAAATCCTGTTTATAAAGAGTTTGCATCTAATCATATTGAATTAACAAAAAGTTTTAAAAATTTAAAAGAAAAAAATATCTACGAAGGTCAAGCGCTCAGACAAAGGCAATTTCTTTCAGGTTTAAGTATAGAGGATTTAGAAATCATCCTTCATCCAATGATTGAAGATTCAAAAGAAGCAGTCGGGTCTATGGGTGATGATACACCTATTGCAGTTTTATCAAGCAAGTACAGACCATTATCTCATTTTTTTAGACAAAATTTTAGTCAAGTTACTAATCCTCCAATAGACTCTCTAAGAGAAAATAGAGTAATGTCACTTAATACAAGACTTGGCAATTTAGAAAATATTTTAGATGATAAATTAACAAAACAAAAGAGTTATTTACTTGCGAGTCCAGTTTTAACAAATACTCAGTTTAAAAAGTTAAATGATATATTTGAAAAGGAAATTAAAACTATCGATTTAACATATGATATTAATGAAAAAAATAATTTAAAAAATCAATTAGATAGAATTAGATCTGAAGCAGAGGAGTTTGTAAGAGGCGGGGCAAAACACCTGGTTATAAGTGATGAAAACGTATCTAAAAATAGAATTTCTATACCAGTAATTTTAGCCCAAGGAGCAGTGCAATCTCATTTAACAAATTTAGGAATCAGAAAGTTTGTTTCTATACATGTAAAATCATCCGAATGTTTGGATACACATTATTTTGCAGTTTTAATTGGAGCGGGCGCTACTACTGTTAATCCTTATTTAACGATAGATTCAATTTATCAAAGATTTGAGAAAGGCTTATTTGGAAAATTAAGCTTTGATGAATGCGTTCAAAGATATGCAAAGGCTATCAATGACGGTTTATTAAAAATTATGTCTAAGATGGGAATTTCAGTTATTAGCTCATATCGTGGAGGACTTAATTTTCAATCATTAGGATTAAGCCGTTCATTAGTTTCTGAATACTTTCCAGGTCTTGAGTCTAGAATTTCAGGTATTGGAATTTTAGGTATTGAAAACATGATTAAAAAACATCATGAAAAAGCCTTTAGAGAAAATATAATTTCTTTACCAATTGGGGGGATTTATAAGTACCGTCATGGCGGTGAAACACACGGCTATCAAGCTAAGACTATGCATTTGCTTCAAAGCGCGGTTACAAATGATTCTTTTGATACTTACAAGAAATACTCAAAGTTAATCCATGATATGCCACCAATACATTTGAGAGATTTGTTGGGCTTTATATCTAAAAAAAAACCAAAATCCTTAAAAGAAGTTGAGTCTGTTACTGAAATTAGAAAAAGATTTGGAACAGGAAGTATGTCAATGGGCGCCTTATCAAAAGAAGCACATGAGACATTAGCTATTGCAATGAATAGAATAGGTGGTGCTTCTTGTAGCGGAGAAGGTGGTGAAGATGAAGAACGATTTGTGCCTAGAGCAAACGGAGATAATGCAAACTCGCGAGTAAAGCAAGTTGCATCAGGAAGATTTGGTGTTACAGCAAAATATTTAAATCATTGTAATGAAATTGAAATTAAAGTTGCGCAAGGTGCAAAGCCTGGTGAAGGCGGGCAATTGCCAGGTTTTAAAGTTTCAAAATATATTTCAAAATTAAGACATTCAACTCCTGGGGTTACTTTAGTTTCTCCACCTCCTCATCATGATATTTATTCTATCGAAGATCTGGCTCAACTAATTTATGACCTTAAACAAATTAATCCAAAAGCTAGAGTTGGAGTAAAGTTAGTCGCTTCAACTGGTGTAGGAACAGTAGCAGCTGGAGTAGCAAAAGCTAAAGCAGATATAATTTTAATTAGCGGACACAACGGTGGATCAGGTGCAACACCACAAACCAGTGTAAAGTACGTAGGTTTACCATGGGAAATGGGTTTAACAGAAACAAATCAAATTTTAACAATGAATAACTTGAGACATAAAGTTGTATTAAGAACAGATGGAAGCATTAAAACTGGAAGAGATGTTGTTATGGCGGCAATGATGGGCGCCGATGAGTTTGGTATAGCAACAACTAGTTTAATAGCCATGGGATGTATTATGGTTAGACAATGTCATTCAGATACGTGCCCAGTTGGAATATGTACTCAAAGAGAGGATTTAAGAGAAAAGTTTGTTGGTACACCAGAAAAAGTAGTTAATTTATTTACATTTGTTGCTGAAGAGGTCAGAGAAATTTTAGCTGAGCTAGGATTTAAATCTTTAAATGAAGTTATAGGAAGAACAGATTTATTAACTCAAATTTCTAAAGGATCATCTAATTTAGATGATTTAGATTTCAATCCTCTTTTGGTTCAAGCTGATCCAGGTGATAACCCAAGGTACTGTAAAGACAAAATTAGAAATGAAGTTCCAAATACACTTGATGAAAAAATTATTTGTGATGTAATGCCATTAATTCAAAGTGGTCAGAATGTTGAGTTAAGTTATAATATTAAAAATACAGACCGAACTGTAGGAGCAAGACTATCTTCAACTTTAGTTACAGACTTTAAAGACAAATCATTTAACGAGAATCAAATTAATATTAAACTAAGAGGTTCAGCTGGACAATCATTAGGAGCTTTTATAGTTAAAGGTATAAATCTTGAAGTTATTGGTGACTGTAATGACTATGTTGGAAAAGGTCTTTCTGGTGGAACAATTATCGTTAGACCAGCTAGGGTTACAGAAATTGAAACAGAGAAAAATACAATTATAGGTAATACAGTTTTATATGGCGCAACTAGTGGAAAGTTATTTGCTTCAGGACAAGCTGGTGAAAGATTTGCTGTAAGAAATTCAGGTGCAACTGCAGTAGTTGAAGGCTGCGGCACCAACGGTTGTGAGTATATGACGGGTGGCACAACAGTATTTTTAGGAGATGTTGGAGATAATTTTGCAGCAGGAATGACAGGTGGAATGGCTTTTGTTTTTGATCCAGATTCTAAATTAGAAAATTTAATTAACCCAAATAGCGTTATATACAATAAACTAGAGACTGATTATTGGAAAAGTTATTTAAAAAGTTTAGTTGAACAACATGCTAAATTTACTAAGTCAAAATATTCACAAAAAATTTTATATGAATGGGATGTAAATGTTAATCATTTTGTCCAAGTTTGTCCTTTAGAAATGTTAGATAAATTAGATAATCCAATAAGTAATAAATCTTTAAAACAAAAAGCTAGTTAACTTAAGATTTAGCAATTCTAAGCAACACTTTTCCTATTCTTTTAAGATCATCTGATGATGAAAGGCTGTGATCACCTTTTTCTTGCAAAAGGATTAAACTATCTTTTGAATATAAAGTTTTAGATAATTTGTAAGAGTATTCTATTGGAACAACATTATCTTTTAATCCATGGAAAAACCTTAATGGGAAATTGCAATTTTTTTTTAAATGCAAAATTAAATTTTTTTTGCCACCTTCGATCAAAGACTTACCTATTGGATAATAACTATCATAATCACTTTTCAGCTTATAAATTTTTCCAGAGCTGATGATCTGCTTTGCTTTTTTTGAAAAAGTATTCCACATTAAGTATTTTGTAAAATCAGGAGCAGCTGAAATTCCTATAAAACCAATTATATTTTTGAGTTTCCATATTAGTTTAGCACCAATCCATCCTCCACATGATGAACCAATAATAATTATTTTTTTGTTTTTAAGTATTGAGTTTGTAATTTCCTTTGCTTCTAAGATCCAATCATGAATTCCTTGCTTTTCAAAAATACCAGAAGATTTGCCGTGACCGGAAAAATCAAATGCTAAAAAGTTTAACTTATTTTTTTTGCATAATAATTTTATGAATTTTACTTTTTTTCCAGAAATATCCGACATCAGACCATGAAGAAACAATACCCCAATTTTACTTTTGGCTTTGAAAAAGGTGAAATGAATAGATTGTTTATTTGAGGTTAAAAAATAATTTTTTTTGTTTTTCATTTTAATCAGGATATAGTTATAAAATCTTTTAAATGAGCGCAAATATAAGGTTACTTCAAATTATACCAAATATGGATATCGGTGGAGCCGAAACTGGTTGCTTGCATGTAGCACATCATATTTCTAAACGAGGCGGTTTTTCAGCAATTTTAACAAGTGGTGGTAAATTATTAGATCTTATTGATCGTGACAAGATTAAAATATTTAAATGGCCAATTAATAAAAATATTTTTTTTATTTTTTTTAATATTTTTTATATTTTTTTAAAAATCAAAATTCACAAAATAAATATTGTTCATGCAAGAAGTCGCGCACCAGCATGGTCTGCATTTTTAGCTTCAAAATTAGCTAATGTTAAATTTGTTACTACTTTTCATGGAACATATAACTTTAAATCAAAACTAAAAAAATTTTATAACTCAATTATGGTAAAATCAGATCATGTCATTGCAGGATCAGAATTTATTTTAAACCACATTCACACAAATTATAAAGTAAAGGCAAAATCTTCTGTAGTCAAAAGAGGAATAGATGAAAAATACTTTTCAAAAAAAAATGTTACTGAAGAAGAAATTAAAAAATTAAAAGATCTAATGAAAATTAGTGATGAAAAATTTATTATTTTACTTCCTGGTAGATTAACATATTGGAAAGGTCAAAAATTATTTATTGAGGCATTAAGTATTTTAAATAATCAAAATTTGTTAGAAAACGTATATTCATTAATCATTGGAGGACATCAAGGAAGAATTCAATATAAAGAAGAATTAATGCAGTTAGTAAAAAAATATAATTTAGAAAATAAATTAAAAATTGCACATGGTTTAAATAAAATGCCAGTTGCATACTCTATTTCAAATTTAATTTTATCAAGCTCAATAGAACCCGAGGCTTTTGGAAGGGTTAGTGTTGAGGCTCAGTCCATGGAAAAACCTGTTTTAGCTAGTGATATTGGTGGTTCGCTTGAAACGGTTATTAATAATAAAACTGGGTGGTTGTTTAAAAACAATGATTCTGGAGATTTAGCAGAAAAAATTAAAATGATTATGAAAACTGAACAGAATGTTCTCGATTTAATTGGTAGACAAGGTAGAAAAAACGTTAAAGAAAACTATACAAGAGAACTTATGGTATCAAGAACACTAGAAATATATAAATCTATGGTTTATTAGTCATAAAAAATATGGTTTCAATCACTCTTCCAGATGGAAATATCAAAGAATATAATTCAGCAGTAACTGGCGCCCAGATCGCTAAAGATATTGCTCCATCATTGTTAAAAAAAGCATTAGTCGTTGAAGTTGATGGCGAATTTAAAGATTTAGGAGTTGAAATAAGCAAAAATTCAAAAGTTAAAATTATTACAATGGATGATGATTATGCTTTAGAGTTAATTCGTCACGACTCTGCACATTGTATGGCAATGGCTGTTCAGGAACTTTTTCCAGGTACACAAGTTACAATCGGTCCAGTGATTGAAAACGGCTTTTATTATGATTTTGCAAGAGATGAGCCTTTTAGCGATAGCGACTTGGAAAAAATTGAAAAAAAAATGAATGAGATCATAGATAAAGATCCTAAAACGACAAGAGAGGTTTGGGACAGAGATAAAGCAATTCAACATTTTAAAAAAATTGGAGAAAACTATAAAGCTGAAATTATAGAGAGTATTCCTAAGGGTGAAGAGTTATCAATTTATTTCCATGGTGAATGGCATGATTTGTGTAGAGGTCCACACTTACCAAGTCTTGGAAGGATTGGGAAAGCTTTTAAATTAATGAAAGTTGCCGGAGCTTATTGGCGGGGAGACTCCAATAATAAGATGCTTCAAAGAATCTATGGAACTTGTTGGAAGACAAAAAAAGATCTTGATGAATATTTGCATCGTATTGAAGAAGCTGAAAAAAGAGATCATAGAAAATTGGGAAAAGCATTAGATTTATTTCATTTTCAAGAAGAAAGTCCGGGTGCAGTTTTTTGGCACCAAAAAGGATGGAGCCTATTTCAGTCACTAGTGAAATTCATGAGAGATAAGCAAACTGATGCAGGTTATTTAGAAGTTAATACACCAGAAATGTTGGATAAAACATTATGGGAAAAATCAGGCCATTGGGAAAAGTTTCAAGAACACATGTATACAACAGATGCAGATGAGAAAACTTTTGCAATAAAACCAATGAATTGCCCAGGTCATATTCAAGTTTTTAACCAAGGATTAAAAAGTTATAAAGATTTACCACTTAAAATATCTGAGTTTGGAAAAGTTCATCGATATGAACCTTCAGGTGCATTGCACGGATTAATGAGGGTTAGAGCATTTACCCAAGATGATGCTCATATATTTTGCACTGAAGAACAAATTACTGAAGAGTCTTTAAAAGTAACAAATTTAATTTTAGATATTTATAAATCATTCGGTTTTGAAAATGTGAAACTTAAATTTTCAGACCGGCCTGAGAAAAGAGTCGGTGATGATAAAATTTGGGATAAAAGTGAAAAAGCTTTACTAGATGCAATAAAGACTAGTGGACTAAAATACGAAATCAACAAAGGCGAAGGCGCTTTTTATGGTCCAAAAATTGAATTTGTATTAATTGATGCAATTGGACGTGACTGGCAATGTGGAACTTTACAAGTTGATTTTAATCTTCCAGGAAGATTAGGTGCTTCGTATGTTGCAAATGATGGAACAAAAAAAATACCAGTAATGCTACATAGAGCAATGTTTGGATCTCTTGAGAGATTTATTGGAATATTAATAGAGCATCATGCAGGAAAATTTCCTTTTTGGTTGTCACCAGAACAAGTTGCGGTATTACCAATAAGTAACGAGCAAAACGATTATGCAAGTAAAGTAAGGTTGTTACTTGAAAAAAAAGGATTAAGGTCTATTATTGATGATAGAAATGAAAAAATTAATTATAAAATTCGAGAACATTCAGTATCGAAAATTCCAGTTTTAATGATCTGCGGCGCCAAAGAAGTTCAAAATAATACAATCACTATAAGAAAACTAGGACAAACAAACCAACAAACAGTTACCCTTGAAGAAGCGGTAAATAAATTGTCACTAGAGTCCAACACTCCATCTATTTAATGCATCAAATTAGTTATTTTAATTAATGAAGGGTCCAAGAGTTAATAACAGGATTCGAGCATCTGAAGTGCAACTTATCACAGATGATGGTGATAACATAGGTGTTGTTCCGATTGGAGAAGCTTTAGATCGTGCTAAGGAAGTTGGTTTAGATTTAATTGAAGTTGCTCCAAATGCAAAGCCTCCAGTATGTAAGATTATTGATTATGGAAAATATAAATATGAAATTCAAAAAAAAGCCAGTCAAGCAAAGAAAAAGCAAAAAGTTATCACATTAAAGGAGTTAAAATTAAGACCAAGTACTGACAAACATGATTATGACTTCAAAATGAAAAACGCTAAGAAATTTATTTCTAAAGGAGATAAAGTTAAGTTTACAATTCGTTTTAAGGGTCGTGAAATGGATTACATGAAAGCTGCTTATGATTTAGTTGATAAAATTATTGAGGATACAAAGGATATCTCAAAAGTTGAGCAAAAGGCTAAGATGGAAGGTAGACAAATGACCATGATTATCCAGCCAAATTAAGCTATTATTGTTATTGTCATTACACCTTTTTTTAGTATAACCACCATCGATATGGCCAAATTAAAGACTAAGAGTTCAGCAAAAAAAAGGTTTAAAATTACAGCTAAGGGCAAAGTAAAATCTGCCCAAGCTGGAAAAAGACATGGCATGATCAAAAGAACAAATTCACAAATTAGAAAA
>CEOK01114102.1_pt1 | contig 15855 bp, 12 predicted proteins | sample 427001 | NCBI WGS metagenome assembly CEOK01 (sample SAMEA2591108, study PRJEB7988) | marine metagenome | isolation source: saline water (ENVO:00002010), including | reverse complement strand
TCTTTATATTATGGCGTGTCTTACAAAACAATCAGATATGATGGATTAGATTTTGTGATAGGTTATGCAAAACCTATTTCATTTTTACCTGGGCATGACGTAACAGTTGGGGCTGTTCTTAGCAATGTTTTGGGGCAGTATAAAGGAAAAAAAAGTATTTTATCAGAATATGTAAATCAAACAATTCATGAAAGCTTAAATTTTAAACTTGGGTTATCATTTAAACTTCCTGGGAAAAAAATATCTAAAAATCAATCGAAGCCAATGATTTCAATCGATTATGATATGATATCTGAGTTTGATAGTATCCTACAAAAGTTACATTTAGGGTTAAAACAGAATCTTTTTCATAATAAATTTAGTTATTCGGTTGGATATGTACACCAAAATATAGTATTCGGAGCTAAATATAAATTTCTTTTTTTAAGAAAAAATAAAGCTGAAATTAATGTTGGGAAATCGGTTTTTCAGAACGAATTTAATGAGCACTATTTTTATTCAAATCTTAGTTTGAATTTAAAATTTTATTTTAATTAAATTTTACTTTTTAAAATTTATAAATTATATTGAATAATATGAGAAATTTAATTTTAGTATTATTCTCAATTTCATTGCTTTTAGCTCAAGGTTGCGCTACAAGTTTGTATTCTGAAGAAGAATCCTATTTTAGTGAAGGGTCTGAAGACTATATTGTTGAATTATTAAATGATGCAACAACTACAGAAAGTTACACAACTATAATTAATTATGCCCAATCAATCATCGACGATGAAAATGCAACGTCATCAAATGTTGCTTCAGCTTACACCTACATGGGTGAAGCGCTCTTAGGTTCAGAAGGCGTAAATTTAATTAGCATTTTAGAAGACGTGTCAGAACTAGAGTCTATGAGTCAAGATGATCTCGAATCAGGGAATATTTTTGATTTGATAAGTATTGATGCTTCTGCAGATACATTAAAAGCAGCTGCTGATGCCTTTTCATCTGCAGCTAGTATAGAATCAGCATTACAAAGTTCACGTGTTTTAAAAAATACTGAGTCCACATTTGAAATGTCAAAAGATCAACGAATTCTTGCTGGATTTGCAAATACACTCTATGTGATTCAAGCTATCCAATTATTTTATGATGTTGATAGTTCAGGTTCCGTAACATTAATCAACGAAAGTGACACATATGCCACTATTTCAGCTAGTTTAATTGGAACATATGCCATCCATACATACGCTGCAAGTGGATTTAGCCATTTTGAGGTAACTGAGTCTTTTACAACTGAACAATTGGAAATACTTGAAAAAGTAACAACCGCATTAACATCGTATTCGGAGGGATGGGCTGCTTATGATGCAAATACAAGTTATACATACAAACAACAAGTGTATGATTTTTCAGTTTCAGGTACAAAAGATACTGTTTTAGAGCAATTTATTGATGCAATATTTCAAGAGGCTTCATCATGATGTTTAGAATAATTGCAATCCTATTACTAGGTATTATTTTGCAACTCAATGCCGCTGATGTTGCTGAAGCTTCATTTAAAAGTAATGATAATTTGTATATGGGTGGGGTTTCTGTGACATCTTATGATAATGATACGATTCTTTTACATAATCCTGCTTTAATTAATTATAATAAGAAAAACATTTCTTTTGCAAAAATGAATATTGATTTTTATTCTAACAAAGAAAATTTAATCGATACATTAAGCTCTTTTGCCGATAAATCTGAAGAAGAACAATTTGAAGTATTATCCGATTTAGTACCCCTTAACACTGTAATTAAACTTAATAGTTCACCAATTATTTCAATTATGAGAGATAATTACGCAGCAGGTCTATTTTTTGATGGTTACATCTATTCAGCTTTAAAAAGGCAAACAAACCCAACATCCTATGTGGATGTAAACTTTGACGCATCAGCTGCATTCGGGTTTTCATCCGATGTCGATTTATTTGGTGGTAGTATGTTAGGTGTATCTTTTCAATTTTTAAATAGGATTAAAGCTTATGACGATCAAACAGGCGATGAGATTGTTGTTTTAAACTCTGGTGATATATTAGATTTTGTAAATGATGATCCAAATAAAAAAGAAATATCTACCGTTCAATATAGTGGATTTGATTTAAACGTAGGTTTTGCAAAGGAAATAAGTTTATTCGGAGATGATGATGCTTTATTTGGAGTTGCATTAAAAAACGTTTTAGGCACATTAACAGGTGAAAAAATTGTTGCAACAGAAACTGTTGATGCCGAAATAAAAGTGCCGTTGGTTCTTACTACAGGTATTTCTTCCATATTACCGCTGTATGATGAAAATCCTTACATAAGCAATCCATTGTTAGCTGTTGATTATAATATAGTGTCGTCAGATTCTGATGTTGCAGACTCTTTGTTCATTGGTTTTGAACAGAAAGTTTTAAATGATGTTATTTCATTAAAGTCTGGAATTAACAGAGGCTATATTGTAGGGGGAGTATCTATCAGTTTTACACCTAAAAATTTTAATTTAATTAAATTTGACTTTGGACGTTATGTTGAAAAATTAGGGCAAGCTAGTATTTATCAAGCCTACACCATGGATAGTTTTTCACTGCAAATTCTCTTTTAAAATTTAAATAATGCTTTTGAGTAAAAAAAATAAGTTTCTTAAGGTCCTTTTTTTAAAGCATCACTTTCTTCAAGAGAAAATTGTTAAAGGGTCGATACTAGAACTTGAGTTGAAATGTAACTATAAAAAAGTACATGAAATTGCCAAGTATTGGGAAGTTCAAGGTTGTATTGTTTCTAGATCAGAGCGGGGAGGTAATTTAGAGTACCAAATTACAAGCCTTGGAGAGCTCGCTTACGAAAAAATTTCAAAACAGGAAAAATCTATTAAGTTATTTTTAGTTATTGTTACATTTTGTATCTGTGTTTATTTTTTTATTTAAAAATCATCTTTTAGCTTTATTAACCTAGTCTTAAATTTGAGTATTTGCTAGAATAATATTCCATGGAAGAGTTAATTAATAATTATTTATTTCGTCCAATGGTTTTAGTTTTCATTTTAAGTTTTTTTTTAGGACCTGCTACATTCTTATATTATAAAAATTCAACACAGAAACTACCGCTATTACTATTGAATTTATTTTGTTTTTTTACTTGTGTCTTAACATTTACGTTAAATTATTTGTCTCATTTTAAGTCATTGTTAATTAACAATGTTATGGTACTAAGTTTAATTTTAACTGTATCTATTATTGCTTCCATCCATAATGAACGGTCCTTTACAGCTCAACCTTTATTAAATTTCTTCTCATTTTTATTTGCTGGCTTTCTTGGCTTTTTATTAGGGTTTAAATTGTTTAATATTGCAGCCCTACTTATTGCTTCTATTTTAGTTGTTAATGCGTTTTGGTATTTAAAAAAGTTGTTCTTCTTAGAACAAGATAAACAAACTGTTTACATCCAATGTTTATCTGATGATGCCTTAGACACAGTTTATAAAATATTTAATATTTTTAATATTAAAATTCTAAGTAAATCAATTGAAAAAAATGATAATATCTCACTTCAATTAGACTATAAAACATCTGCAATTACACAACATGTATTACTTAAGCAGTTGTATAGTCAATCTAATATAGGTAAAGTAATTTCATAATAAAATGAATAAAAAGTATATCCTTGGTTTTTCTATGGGGGACCCTTACGGAATCGGTCCACAAATAACATTAGACGCTATTATGCATTTAAAAAAATACAAAACATTCATACCTGTAATTTTTGGATCAAAAAATATTTTTAATCGTCCATTTTATAAAAAAAGGTATGAAAACCTTTCAATGTCTGATTATAATGTTCCAAACTTATCTGAAAATGAAATTTACTTTGTCGATTGTGGGGATTGTCCAGAAACGTCTATAAATAAACCATCAAAAAAAGGTGGTGAATTATCACGTCGTTATATTGAAAAAGCAACAGAATTTGCACTTAATAGTCAAATTGATGCTTTAGTAACAGCGCCTATATCCAAAGAATCTTTAGAATTATCAGGAAGTAGCTTTACGGGGCATACGACTATGTTAAAAAGTCTAACCAATACCGATAAAGTCAGTATGGTATTTCATAGTCCAAAATTAAATGTTGTTCTTGCCACCATTCATTTACCGATAAGTGAAGTTTCAACTAACTTAACAGAACAAACATGTAATCAAGCTATTGATTCAGCAATTTTATTAATGAAATTATTAGGACAAAATAGCCCTAAAATTGCTGTTGCTGGTTTAAATCCTCATGCATCTGAAAATGGCTTATTTGGACATGAAGAAAAAACAGTTATAGAACCTTCTATTAATAATTATCAGAAGAAAGCTATTGCTATATCAGGCCCTTATTCTGGAGATACAATTTTTTTAAGAGCATCAAAAGGTGAGTTTGATGTAGTAGTGGCTATGTATCACGACCAAGGTTTAATACCAATTAAATTATTAGGCTTTCATGACGCAGTTAACATAACATTAGGACTACCATTTGTACGTACATCACCCGATCATGGAACAGCATTTGAGATTGTTTATTCCGACAAAGTATCTGCAGAATCAATGATTGCAGCAGTAAATTGTGCGCTTAAATTACTCGAAAACACTTAAAGATAATGCCTCACAAATTGGGTCAAGTTTTTTTAATTGATAACAATATTATTTCAAAGATTGTTAATTCTGAATTATTAAATAAAGATGAAAATATTGTTGAAATAGGTTGTGGTGATGGCGCAATGTCGCTGCCATTAGCCAAAAAGGTTCGTCATTTAACAATAGTTGAATTAGATCAAAAATGTATTGATGCAACCCAAATCACATGTCAAAGCCAAGATAATATAACGTATATTCATCAAGATATCTTAAAAACAAACTTATCAGAGCTATATCCCAAACCATATTTTATTATCGCAAATATTCCATATTACTTATCTGCAAAGTTAATTCAACAATTAGTTGTTCATCGCACACAAGTTAAAAGAGCAACACTAATGGTTCAAAAAGAATTCGCAACTAAACTGACGGCTAATACAGGAAAAAAAGACCATACTTCACTAACTCTATATACTCAATTTTACTTTACTGTAAAATCCCTTTTTGATGTATCTAAGACCTGTTTTAAACCTATTCCTAAAATAGATTCTACTGTTATTCAATTAACACCAAGATCTAGTCCTTTATTTGAAGTAAATGAGGAAAGGTTTTTTAAATTAATCAATTCAGCATTTTGGGGAAGACGTAAACAATTAATTTCTGCTTTAAAAAAAAGTCCTTTTATTTCATTAAAAAAAGGGTTTGAATCATGCGATTTTTTTAACAAAAATAAATTAGTAAGAGGAGAAACATTAGATCTAACATCATTTTATGAAATGTATAAAGAACTAGAAACTAAGCAATTTTTTATGTAGTCTTTAAGTATGTCTTTTTTCAAATTACTATTAATAGCCTTTGTTGCTTTTGTACAATTAGCGTTTACTACTTATGCTGAATCAAATTTAATTTATATTGTAATGGAAGGAACATCTCGCAGTTCATTATATTCTTTAATCCAAAAGAATAAACTTAATAATATCATGTCAATCATAAAACAAGGCAATTACCGAAATCTTGAGATTGAAGGAATGGAAAATGATTATGAGGAGCTTTACCTTACGATGTTAACAGGCCATGATCGGCATGAGTTTGAAATATCTAGTCAAAACTTTTCATCCCAAATTTCTTTTTTTGAACAAATCAAAACAAAAAAATCAAATTACAATACAACAGTGTTATTTACACCTAATGATGACGTAAATCAAACATCAGTTGTCTATAACCTAATTTCAGAACTAGTAAATCATAATAAGCCATATAGTCGCATCAAGCATAGTTCTTCTTATGAACTTGGTGTTGAAGCAGCAGCTGTGATTAAAGCTGTAAAAAAACCATTTGTCATATTTTTAAATTTTACAAATATTGATAAAGTAGGTCAGCGCTATAGAGAAGGTGGTGAACTATATTCTCAAGCAATTTTTAATTGCGATCGTGCTATCGGGATCATTTTGAATCAACTTAAAAAACAACAATTATTAAATGAAACTAATATTTTTATTACTACAAATTATGGGATGGAACCAAAAAGCAAATTTAAATCTCATTTAACATGGGTAATATCAAATAAAAAAACACAACGAAAAGGTGTTATCCAAGATATAGTTCCTTCACTTTATGATTTAATTGGAATAAAGCCTAATAGAAACCAATATTTTGGAGAAAGTATTTTTAAATAAAAAAAATGTTTAAAGATTTATTTTTATGTGTAGAATGACAACCGTATCATTAAATATTTATAAAAATATATAATTCTTTTAAGAATTAGACAAAAAAGGGTGAGTTAAAATTAAAAAGAACTATTTGAAAAATTTCACAAATCTATTATTTCATTCAACAAAAGAAGAACAGATTAAAAATATTGAAACATTTTTTAAGCTGACTAAACATAAAAGAGAGTATACAGCTGAAGAAGTTGCAAATTTAAGAACAAGCCATGTAGATTCAATTCCAACAACAGCAATTTTTACAGCGCGACGTATGCGCGATAAGTTATCTAAAATGTCAATTGACTCTACAAGTCATTTTAGATCGTTAGGTTGTCTAAACCCAACACAAGCTAGAGCTTTATCAGAGGCTACATATAACACATCAAATCAAGCTGTTGATGGCATTTACATAAGTGGTTGGCAAGAAGCTTCTTCTGGTGAAAATACGTATTCAACAATGTTTCCTGATCAAAGTATTTATCCTGTGAATAGTGTTCCTGAAAAAATAAAAAAAATGAATAATGTTTTAATTGCGGCAGAACGTGTAAGACAAGAAAAATTACGAAGTAGTATATTAACTGATGAAGAAAAAGAAAAGTTAAAAGATATCCAATACCAAGTACCTATAATTGCGGATATGGAAGCTGGATTTGGACAAGAAATTCATACGTTTCAGCTCGCAGTTGAGTGTATTAAAGCGGGTGTAGCTTGTGTTCATTTAGAAGACCAAGATGGGTCATTAAAAAAGTGTGGACATATGGGTGGAAAAGTTAAAGTAAGTATCAGTCAATTTATAAATAAATTAAAAAGTATACGTTTAGCAGCAGATGTTTTAGGTGCAGATACTGTTATTATTGCAAGAACCGATGCCATGGGAACACAGTTAATTAATAATGTAAGTAACAAAGTTGACCGAACATTTTGTTATAAAGGGTTCAAAAAAAGTGAATTTTTAAAAAATGCATTGTTAGGAAGTTACTTTAAAGATGTATCAGTTTTATATGATCAGCTTATGTATCATAAAGTGTTAGAAGAAAAAGTAATTAGTGGTAAAAAGCAAATTGTAATAAACCATGATTTATATTTAAAATTACTTGACTCTGAAAAAGATAGCAAAACATTTAACGCTATAATTTCGCATTTAAAAAAGACATTATCATTAACAGATGATAAGGCTAAAGCATTATATTCTTTTTTTGAGATGACGCCTTTTTTAGCAACTGCTGATGGGTATTATCGTTATAATGCTAGTTTAGATGCCGCTATAAAAGTAGGGTTAGCAGTAGCTCCATACTGTGATTTAATTTGGTTTGAAACAGCGCATCCTTCTTTAGAAGATGCAAAAATATTTGCAACAGAAATTCATAAAAAATACCCAGGTAAGATGTTTCATTACAACTGTTCTCCATCATTTAATTGGAAAAAGAACTTTGTTGAAAAATATGGAGATGATTATGAACGAAATTTAAAAAACTTTGGCCAAGAGCTTGCTAAGTTAGGATTTAAATCTCAAAAAATCACACTTTTTGGTATGCATGTCATTAATCAGGCGATGAAAGATCGAGTTAACGGTTTTCAAGAAAATGGAATGTTGGGTTATTCAAGGTTACAAGAGGAAGAAAAGGAGTCTGGAAACCAATCATTAGAACATCAAAGTTTTGTGGGTGTTAATGTCTGGGCTGATGTCACAATGGCGTGTACGGATGAAAATAATGAACTACTCGCAACCCAAGGGGAGAGTGCGACTATGGATCAATTTGAGTAAGCCTATGATACACCATAAAAATAACGCTATTAATAAGTATCCTCATTTATTTTCAACTGAAGCAACAACTTTTGTAACAGAATTAGTTAAAAAATTTGGGCCCGAACTTAAAATGTTGTTAGCTGAAAGAAAACAAAAACAAGATCTAATCACTAAAAAATGTTTAGCTAATGAATTACCATTAGAGTTTATAGATGAGGCTATATATCTTAAAGAGGGAGAAGATCCTAATTGGAAAGGGCCAAAACTTCATCCTAAATTAACAACAAGACATGTTGAAATAACAGGGCCTGCTAGTCAAGCAAGAATGGTCTTTAATTCTTTTCAATGTGGTGCTGATGTATACATGTCAGACTTTGAAGATTCATTATCACCTACATCTGATAATATTATTCAGGGTCAAATTAATTTATATGAAGCAGTACGGAAAACGTTAAAAAAAGATGGCAAAAGTTTTGAACCAACTGATACAACTTTAGTTGTTCGTGCACGTGGATTACATCTAAAAGATCATTATTTTTTATATGATAATCAACCATCACCAGGTTGTTTGATTGATTTTGGGTACTTTTTTTATAACAACGCAAAAGAATTATTAAACCAAGAAAGTGGTCCTTTTTTTTATTTGCCAAAAATGGAGCATTGGGAAGAAGCTGCTTGGTGGGCTTCTGTTTTTAAGTTTGCTGAAGACTACATCGGAATTGAACAAGGTAGTATTCGTGCAACAGTACTTATTGAAACGTTACCTGCCGTATTTGAAATGGATGCCATTATATATGCTTTAAAAGACTATTGTGCAGGCTTAAATTGTGGACGTTGGGATTATATCTTCAGTTATATGAAAACATTAAAGGCCTCAACCAACTATGTGCTACCTGATCGAAAACTTGTTGGTATGAGTGTTCCATTTATGCGAAACTACTCACTTAAATTAATTGAAACATGCCATAAGCGAGGAATCCATGCTATGGGAGGAATGTCAGCTAATGTACCTTATAAAATCGAAGAAAATAAAGATAAAGATTATTATATAGAAAAAAATAACGATATCTTAGATAAAATTGTTGCTGATAAGCAACTTGAAGCTGATAATGGTCATGATGGTGCATGGTCTGCCCATCCTCAATTAGTTCCTGTAATCAAGAAAACATTTGAAAAAAAATTACAAGGGAAAAGTAATCAAATTGATTATATCCCAAACAATTCAAATATAATGGCAAAAGAGATGTTGATTATGCCAGAAGAAGATAAAAAACCCACTACATTTACTGAAGAAGGTCTTAAAACAAATATTAATGTGGGATTACAGTATGTCATTGCTTGGCTTAATGGCGTTGGTGCTGTTGGTATTAATTATCAACCAGAGGGACAGCGTTATTTAAATCCTCGACTAATGGAGGACCTTGCAACAGCTGAAATTTCTCGGTCACAAATTTTTCAATGGTGGAAAATAAATCAGCCCATAATGATGGCAGATGGAACAACCGCACGTATGAGAGATATTTTTCAACCATTTTTTGAGTATGAAAAGCAACGAATAAAAGAAAATTCGCAAATTGTTAAATATAATTCGACTCCACATATTGAACATTTAAAAAATAAATTACTTCAAACAGAAGATAAGCAAGAGCAAAACGTTTTAAAAAATCAAATTAATCAAGAACAAAATTATTGTAAACAACAATTTGAGTTGGGGTGTAAACTATTTCACCAAATGTGTACAAATGAAAAAGAGGAGTGTTTATTTTTCCCTGATTTAGGAACACGTTATTTAAAATAAATGTTTAATCGTTTCTAAAGTTGTGTATAAATAAGTACGTTTTACAGAAATTTAAATAAAAACTATAATAACATGCAGGAAGGGGAAAAGATGGCATACGATATCAATATCATTAAACAAATTTATTCAGCTTTAGATAGTAAAATTACAAAGGCAAAAGCCCTTTTAGGTAAACCATTAACATTAACTGAGAAAATTTTATACGCCCATTTAGATAACTTTCCAACATCAGGGTATAAACGTGGAGAAACCTATGTTAATTTTCGTCCTGATCGAGTAGCTATGCAAGATGCAACTGCCCAAATGGCATTGCTGCAATTTATGCAAGCAGGTAAAAAAAGAGTTGCAGTTCCTAGTACTGTACATTGTGATCATTTAATTTTAGCTGAAACAGGTGCCGTTAACGATTTGCAAACAGCGTTAGCTACGAATAAAGAAGTCTATAATTTTTTAGCTTCTGTTTCAAATAAATATGGTATTGGGTTTTGGAAACCTGGAGCAGGTATAATCCATCAAGTTGTATTAGAAAATTATGCTTTTCCAGGTGGGTTAATGATAGGAACCGATTCACATACAGTTAATGCCGGTGGTTTGGGAATGGTTGCCATTGGTGTCGGTGGTGCCGATGCTGTTGATGTTATGGCAGGCATGCCGTGGGAATTAAAATTTCCTAAGCTTGTAGGGGTTGTTTTAACTGGAGAAATGAGTGGCTGGACCTCTGCAAAAGATGTTATTTTGAAAGTTGCAGGAATTTTAACTGTAAAAGGTGGAACGGGAAAGATTTTAGAATATATAGGGCCAGGTGCAGACAGCATATCATGCACTGGAAAAGGAACTATTTGTAATATGGGTGCTGAAATTGGTGCCACAACATCATTATTTGGATATGATGAGTCTATGGCACGATACTTAGAAGCAACTGAACGAGCTGATATTGCGGCATTAGCCAATGAAGTAAAAGCTCATTTACAGCCCGATCCTGAAGTATTAGCTAATCCTTATGAATATTATGATGAGGTTATCGAGATAAATTTATCAGAATTAGAGCCTCATATTAATGGTCCATTTACGCCAGACAAAGCCTGGCCAATTTCAGAGTTTGCAAAAGCAGTTAAAGAGCACAATTATCCTGAAGAGTTGGAAGTTGGTTTAATTGGATCGTGTACCAATTCATCATATGAAGATCTTTCAAGGGCAGCTTCTTTAGCAAAACAAGCTGTAGAGCAAAAATTAGAGGTTAATTCAGAGTTTGTGATTACACCTGGATCTGAACAAGTACGCTATACAGTCGAAAGAGATGGTATTTTAACTGATTTTGAAGGAATGGGTGGTGTCGTATTAGCCAATGCATGCGGCCCATGTATTGGACAATGGAAAAGACATCGAAGTGGAGGCGAAGAAAAAAATTCAATTATTACTTCATTTAATCGAAACTTCGCAAAACGAAATGATGGTAATCCTCATACACATGCTTTTGTCGCATCTCCAGAAATTGTAACAGCCATGGTTTTAGGCGGTAAATTAACATTTAATCCATTAAAAGATAGTATTGTAAATAAAGAAGGACAAGCCGTTAAGCTTGATGAGCCCAAAGGGCATGAACTTCCAGAAAAAGGATTTGATGTAGAGGATCCTGGCTTCATTGAACCTGTAAAAGATGGGTCAACTATCCAAGTAGTAGTAAATGAAAAGTCAGACCGCTTACAATTATTATCGCCATTCAAAGAATGGGAAAAAACTGATTTAAAAGGGTTAAAGTTATTAATTAAAGCAAAGGGAAAATGTACAACTGACCATATTTCAATGGCGGGGCCATGGTTAAAGTATCGTGGGCATTTAGATAATATTTCGAACAATTGTTTAATTGGCGCTGTTAATTTTGCGAATGACAAAACAAATACCATTAAAAATCAATTATCAGGTCAATATGAGGCAGTACCTACTGTAGCGCGTGCATATAAAGCAAATCAAATTGGTAGTATTGTCATCGGTGATGAAAATTACGGTGAAGGTTCTTCAAGAGAGCATGCCGCAATGGAGCCACGTCATCTGGGAGTAAGAGCTGTTTTAGTACGATCATTTGCAAGAATTCATGAAACAAATTTAAAAAAGCAGGGTATGTTGGCACTTACTTTTAAAAACAAAGCTGATTACGACAAAATCTTAGAAAATGATACATTTGATTTAAATGGATTGACTAAGTTTAAGCCTGGTTCAGAACTCGAACTTCATGTTTATCACGCTGATGGAACTGACGATAAAATTATTTGTGAGCATACCTACAATGATTTGCAAATTGAGTGGTTTAAAGCGGGTTCTGCATTAAATTATATTAAAAATAATCAAAAATAGTGTATAATTCAACTCATGAGAGTTCGATTTGCACCTTCACCAACAGGTAATTTACATATTGGAACATTAAGAGCTGCATTATTTAATTGGCTATATGCTAAACATCATAAAGGTAGTTTTGTATTACGTATTGAAGATACCGATTTACAACGTTCTGAAAAACAATATGAAACAAATATTTTTGCAGGATTATCATGGCTTGGATTAACAGTTGATGAAGGCCCTGAGCAGTCTGGATCCGTAGCTCCATATCGACAATCGGAACGAATTGAACACCAACTTTATCAAAAAGCTGCGATGGAGTTAATTGATAAAGGCCTAGCTTATTACTGTTTTTTAACTGATGAAGACATAACCAAAAAGCGTGCCGAAGCAAAAGAAAAAGGAACTATTTTTTTGCATCCTCGTACACATGAATCATTAACTAAGCAAGAAATAAATTTGAAAATAAACAATAATGAGCCTTACACGATTCGGTTTAAGATGAATGCAAAAAAAATAATAACATTTAAAGATATGATTCGTAATCCTATTGATTTTGATTGCTCAATTATTTCTGATTTTGTTATTTTAAAGTCGGATGGGAGCCCTTCTTATAATTTTGCTGTAGTTGTAGATGATTCTAGTATGAAGATTACACATGTAATCCGAGGAGAAGATCATATTTCAAATATGCCTAAACAGTTAGCCCTCTATGAAGCACTTGGTCATAAAACACCAGATTTTGCTCACTTACCCATGATATTAGGCCCCGATAAGTCAAAATTATCAAAACGACATGGTGCAACTGCAGTGACAGATTATAGAGATCAAGGTTTTTTACCGGAAGCATTATTAAATTATCTAGCTTTGTTAGGGTGGTCACCAAAAGATGAACAGGAGTTATTATCTAGTGATGAGATAATTGAGCAGTTTGGAATGGATCGTGTTAATAAATCAAATGCAGTATTTGATATTCAAAAACTGACATGGATGAATGGCCAATATATAAGAAAGTTAGTAAAAGAAGAGTTATTTAATAAAACATTACCTTATTTAGCAGCTGAAAAAAAAGCTGCATTTAATAAACTTTCAATTGAACAACAACAAAATGCTTTTCTAGCTGTACAAGATAACTTAGATACATTACTAGATATTAATCGTTACATTGATGTATTTCTAGATTCTGATGCAGATATCCAACTTAAACAAAAAGAAATTAAGTGGAATAAAACAGATATAACCGTGCTTAAACAGTTGGAAATAATGCTTAATGAAAAAGAGTTTAAAACAGTGAAAGAGTTTACAAGCTTATTAGAATTAATATGTGAAAAAACTGGTTTTGGAAAAGGAAAAGTATTTAAACCAATTCGCTTTGCTTTGACAGGTATGGGGTCAGGACCACACATTTCAGAACTTTGCTCCTTTTTTGGTACTGAAATAATTATCAATAGAGTTTCATTTTGCTTGGGGTTAATGGAAAATGAAAACAACAAATCAGCTTGAAGAAGAATTAAATTATTTCACAAAACGGTCTCCTAATTCACATAAAGGTCATTTTGGGCATTTGGCAATCATAGCAGGGTCAGATCAGATGCTAGGAGCTGCAATTTTAGCAGCAAAAGCAGCTTTTGCAACGGGTGTAGGCTATGTAAGTTTAATTACAGTAAATACTTTTAAAGAACCATTACAATTACAATTACCTGAATTAATGGTATATACCGTTGCGACAAAAAATGGTCAAATTAGTTTATCTGCTTTCAATGATATCAAGACATATTGTGAAGAAAAAAAAGTGTCAGTGATTGCTATAGGTCCAGGTTTGGGGCAAAGTTTGGAACTAAAAGCTTTAATTGAAAAAATTATTTTTGATTTTGCTGCTAAAACAGGTCATAAAGTTGTTGTTGATGCAGATGCAATTAATCAAATCGATGGTAAAAAATGTAAACGCTTTCCTGAGGGGCAAATGGTCTTAACGCCTCACCCAGGGGAATTCAATCGTTTATGTGACCCAATAAATGTAAGTTATAACGAATTAGACCGCGTAGAGCTTGCAACACGGGCACAAGAATGGACTAAACAAATCATTTTATTAAAAGGTCATAAAACAGTAGTGGCTGGAAAGGGAAAGCAATATATTAATCAAACAGGAAATCCAAGTATGGCAACAGCCGGATCTGGAGATGTTTTAACAGGTATTATTGGAAGTATGCTAGCTCAAGGCTTAACGACATTTAAATCTGCATGTTTAAGTTCTTATTTACATGGGAAAGGTGGAGATAGTGCTCATGAAGAACTTGGGATTGGATTACAAGCAAGCGATATCATTAGTCACTGTAAAAAATGTTTAGGGCAGTATGAACAGGTGAATATAGACAATTGGCATAAAAACTTTCAAGATTTGAATGAAGAGTTAGAAAAACTTATAGGTTTCCATTGTTTCGACGAAAAAAAAGTTGCACAAACACTTGCTAATCCTGCACTTTTTTCAATTGGGTTTGAGAAAGAAAAAGGAAAAGGCTATCTTTATGGTCAACAATTAGCAAGATATCGACAAAATCTTTTTAATTTATTAGATCTAGAAATACGAAAAAAATATTTTTTACTTAAATGTAATTTTTTCGATTTGGCAAAACAATTAGCGTATTTTTTAAAACTTGAACATCCCATAGTAGAATCAAATTTAGAAGATGTTATTGACATTGGAATGGGTCATTCTGTTTATCTTGTAACTGAAAAAGGTGGTAAAAAAGCGGTTGTAAAAGAAGTGGATAAAAAACATCCTAAAGTATATTACAATTTACTAGAAGCGTTAAAATGGCCAACATTAGATATTGATTATATTGAAAATGAATTAGGTCAATGGATTATTTCTGAATATTTAGTTGGCGATATGTTAACAGAGTCAAACATAAAGCATGTAATCAACAATAACTTTATCATAAAGCTTGCCCAACAAGCGGCTTGTGCTGATATGTTTGGAAGAGGGGACAGACACTTAGAAAATTATATTTGGTCAAATAATAATATTTATCCTGTCGACATTTCATATTTATTTTGGCCAGAAAATGAAGAGTGGGTAAATCGATATATTAAAGGCGGCCAATCCGAGTATTGCGTTATAGTAGCTGCAACAAATAAAATAGAGCAAAAGCAATATAAAGAGTTGTTTTGGAATCATTATTCTAACACTATGTTTGAATTAGTAGACAAAAAAGAGCAGCTATATAACTTGATTGAAAATTATTATAAAAATGGAGACGCGCTCCGTTTTAAAGCATACATAAATCGAGTCATCGATAAACCTGAGGTGTACATTGAAAAGCAAATTAAAGGATACGAGCAAGCCTTTAACATTTTTTTAAAACGATTTAAGTATAAAAAGAAATTAGAAAAAAAGGCACATGAAAATCCTGCATTTGTCGAAAATCATCCACTAATGAAAATGTATCATGATTCAAATCAAGATCGTCTAACGGCTTTTTTCTTAATGGAATATCACCGGCGTGAAGAAGAGGTTATAAAGTTTTTATAATTTGTGTTCTTTTTCTCTTAAAACCAAATCCCGTGCACTTTTTCCGCGATGTTTGTTGTTTGCTGATGACGCTCGTGTAGTCGCATGTGCTGATGACGCTCGATTTTTTTTACCTGATTGAAGGT
>CEOK01179326.1_pt1 | contig 15870 bp, 9 predicted proteins | sample 427001 | NCBI WGS metagenome assembly CEOK01 (sample SAMEA2591108, study PRJEB7988) | marine metagenome | isolation source: saline water (ENVO:00002010), including | reverse complement strand
CAACAGCCTTTGTTACTTTGTTGTATGATCTCACCAACGTCTCTATTTTGTGTTTGAACATTTTGTTCGCCTTGCGGTCTTTCAGTTGTGGTTGTGTTATTAGTATGGCAAGTGCACCCTTCTCTGCATTGATGAGTAGGTGTAGGTATTGCTGATATGGGGGTTAATGTGATGGATGAGAGGCTTGTTTTTAGGCTGGTATTTTCTTGGGTACTTTGTGTTTTTGAATGTGTGATAGGGGAGGGGGTTACGTCTTTTGTTAATGAAGATGTTATGTTCGACATTTTAATCTTTCTCCTGAATATATTTATCAAGAAGGTTTAATGTAATGGATAGGTTTTTTTCTAATAAATTAAATCGATCAAAGTATTCATCAACATAACACTTTAATACTTCAAGTGTAGCTGATTGTATATCAAAATTTCTAAATAATATGTCAGATAGCATATTTATTTTAGCATCTAAATTGTTATTGAAGTTGTTTTTCATATATTTATCTAGCTTTGCTTTGTTTTCTTCTGTTAATCTATTTCCTAACACATCTTGAGATCTTATGATTGTACTTCTTTTTAATTCAACTTCTTTGAAACTTTTTAAATCTTTAATTGTTAATTTAAGAGCTTTTCTAAGTAGTTTTGAGTTTGATATTTCTTTTTTCTCATTTGTTTTTGTCATTTGAAATCCTAAATTTAATATTAAAGAAAAGTTATTAAATCTTTTTTTTGTGTTCTTGTCAATACTTATTGAGATTTATTCTCATTTTTTTAAATCTAATGAATTTTATTGCTTATAAAGGTTTTGTTTTTTTAATAATAATTTACTTTATAGTGCTATTAAAATTATGTAAAAGTATTATTAATTACCTGTTTATTGATACTGAGTATTGTTTGTGTTATAGTTTGCCCGTTATGAAATTAATGACTAATATAATTATGGTTTTAAAATGAGCACATTCACAAGTACAATAAATTCAAAAGAATTAAATTTTGATTCAATCCATTTGAATCCTAAATCGTTAAATCAAGTTACAGAAACTAGTCTGGAAAAAATCTCCAGACTTTTACAAATTTGTCAAACATCGTATAAAGAATCTGTTTTAGCTAAGGCTGTAGAAAATACAAATAAGAGATTGTATCAGCTTTCAAATTTACCTAATAAAGGAGATCACAAAGATTTGATCAATCGTTTAGTAAGAAGAGTTGAAAACTTAGAGTTTTTAGTTAATTGTGTTAATAAAAATGAATACGAAGTGGTATCTATAAAAGGGTGGGGTGATGGTTGCCAACATAAAGAAAAATATGGGTCTGGGTTTAGTGAGTATGATACGTTTTTGTTAGTAAATAGTGATGGTAAAGAATTAACTATAAAATTGGATAGTTCGTTAGAGCTTCATACAAACTTAAATATAATTCCTGAGGCGATTAAAAGCAATTGTAATGTTTTGTCCGGACATGGACATCTTTTTGAAGGGGACGTTATTGCAGAAACTAATGAAATATTAAAAGTTAAATCATTTACTTATAATGAAAAACTCTTTAAACAATTTCATGATTTTGTAAGTAACACTACTTACGTTACACCATCAATTCTTGACAGTCCGAGAGGAGCTGGTGTTGATCTTGATTCTGCTAGACGTAATGTTGATCACGACTCAGAATCGATTGCTTTGGTAAATAAATATCGACCTCATGCAGAAAATCTTTTTAAAAATAATCAAGATAATCCTCTGAATCATTTTATAGTAGGGTTGTTAAAAGAGTTAGATTCTGTTAATAAAGATTTGAAGAATGATAATAATTTATCTGTTTATTCTGACATGACTGAATGTTTTCATGTGGATTTTCCCCCTACGTTTAAAGTGGGTCTTGAACAAAAAGATTCAGATAATATGCCATCTTTGGTTAAACAGAAGAGAAATTTATTAAAAATTTTAGACGAAATTATACCTACTCCATTAGGTGATCTTTATGAAATTAAAGAGAATGATTCAAAAAAAACTGGTAATCCACTTAATTTTACACCTACCTCTCAAAACGATGTTTCAGAAAATAATAAAAATAACGTTTTATTGCACTACAAAAAGTCAATGTCTCTTTTATCAATTGAAAAACGTGTTACAGGTGCGCGTTATTGGGAAGTGGGCTCTAAAAAAGGAGATTCAACTTTAGCTCCTCTTCGTGTAGGTTCAAAACTTAATTTAGTAGGTGGAGATTCATTAATTGAGCAATATGTTCATGATAGTTTTTCTGATAAGACGTTAGAGGCTTTAAGTGATGACAATAAATACTTTGAATTTCCAAAAATAAAGAATCAAGTAATTAGTAAAATGGGCAAAGAGCCTTTATATTTTTACTTTCAGAGAATGCCCATGAATCAAGTTGTTGATCGTAAATCTGCTCCTATAAAGTTAATGTCTGTTTTAGTAAATGCTGCAAATGATTATAAAACACTTCAATATCCAGATGATTATTATATTGAACCAATTATTGCACAAAAAATTTTAAAACAATTTCATACTGCGGATAATGATTTAATAAATGATTTTTGTGGTTCAACAAAAAACTATTATGAAAAGGTTTATCAACGTGTTTTTGAAAAAAGTAATAACTTTAAGGGACTTTTAGAAGAAGAGAAAGAGAAAGACGCTATTATAGATCATGTTACTAGATTATTTAAGCAAGTTGCTGCTTATACTGAAGTTACTGAAAAGTTAGGCTTATGTTGCCCTCATTGTACAGGTCTTGATCAATGTTACAGTGATATACCATTGACTATAAATCCTAAAATAAATAAAGATTTAAGAGATAGTGGGACTTCGAGGTTTTCAAGCAAAGACTTCTTAATTGATTTAAAACTGAAAGGTGTACAAGATGACGGCAAAATAGTAGAACAAGATTTTAAATGTCCATTTTTGGTTAACATTAAAAATTATATAGAAGAACTAAATGACAGTGGGTATTTTTCAGTTGCTAAACTTGATTCTATTTTGCTCCAGCTAGATAGATATCATCAAAAATTAAATGCATATCAACCTGAAAACTCTGCCTTTAAACTAGCGATGTTAATTGATTACATGTTAAACTTCTGTGTTTTATTGGAGTCTTATAATCAAGAAAATTATTCTGAACTTACTAACATTATAAGTCGAACAAAGAATGATTTAGTACAGGCATCTAAAACTTTTGTTGATTATTATTCTTATGAATTATTAAAACCACATCAAAAAAGTTGTGGTACTAGTTGTAGAGAGAATCCTGGACATGCACGTAATTATCAATCCCGTTTTTATATTGCTCAATTATTACAAAATGTATTAGAGGTTACTGGCGAGTCTAAAGATAGAGAAGAAATAAGTAAATTTGTAAAGAAATATTCAAAATTCAATTTTCCTGAGGATAAAGAACTAGATTCGTTGTATACAGATTATCGAAAAACTACAGCAGACCCAATATCTGATATTATGGATGTGAAGATTCCGTTTGAAGAACAGTTAGAAAACTTATTCAGACCCATTGACGTTGTTATGATGGTTGGGATGTTAGGTGTTGGAAAGACAACTGTACTTAATACTGTGATTCATCGTGAGTTTGAGATTAGTTCAATTATTGAAAATGATCCAAATGCGAAAGCTGATAAGAACACTGTGTTAGATAACAATAAGTTTAGAGTGATCCAAGACCCTAAGGGTATCTATTTTATTGAAGATATATCTACAGGTGAAAAATTTAATTTAACTAACAATAAATTTAATTTCAAAGAAAAAATTTATAGTGTTAAATTTGAGAACAATCCTAAAGTTGGTAAAAAGTTTATACAGGTTAAAGCCAAAGCAGATAGTTATGAAAAGCGTTACTTAGGGTCTTTAAATAACGATGCAGTGGCTCATCAAGATGGTGGAGATGTTAATCAAAATGAATTTTTAATTGTTGCGGATAAATCTGTTTTTGATTCCTTATTGAAGGGTGAATCTACCCAGTTTAAAGAAGCTGTTAGTTTTACAAAAGTGAAATCTGATGGAGCTGATGAGAGTGTTGCTGGTTGCATCTGTTGTAAAGATCGTGATATTGCTTTACAGCTAATCGCTAAATTTAATCGTTTGGGTAATAATAAAGTTGATGTTTTATTTATTGAGCCAACTGGTATTGCAGATACGGGAATTGCTCATATGTTTTTAAATCCATTTGGACGTATGTTTGTTGGTCAGTTATATAATGTAGTTGATCCTGCTGATGATACATGGCAGAAAATATATCAAATTGTTGAACACTCTAAGCCACCTATTAGTGGTCCTTTTGATCCTAATATTAATAAGAAGAGCTTAACATTTAAATCGTTGAATGAGGCAATTGAGATTGTTGATGAGATTATAAATATCTTTGAAACTCTAGGTGAAACTAACTGTATAGAAAAGTGGAATGAAATTAATTTTAAACAATTGAAATCATATTCGAATCAAAAAAAACAATATAAAAATTATATAGATGATATAAATCATCTTGAAGATTTATTACATAAAATTATTCCAGATGATGAAAGTAAAAAACAAACTTTAAAAGACAAATTAGAACTTTTTAAGTTGTATATGCTTGAACTTAATCAAATGCCATTGACTACAGAAATAATGATTAATAATAGAGCTTCATCAACTAAAAAAGTTACTTCTGACCAATTAAGAAGGATTTGGAACTTTGCTAACTTTGGAATAGATTTTAAAGATCTTAAGATAACTCAAAAAAATTATAGTATAGAAGAGATGTCTATTAATCTTGATAACAATGACTTAACCATAACGGACATTGCTCATTTTGCAGAATATTATGATGAAACTGGGGATTTACCTGATAACTTTGAAGCTAAGTTGATTACTGCTAGTAATCAGGATATAACAAACTTATTAGAAAATTCAGCTTATAAGGATTTGTTACCTATGATCTTAAGACTTAAGGGTAGGACAAATGATAAAATTTTTAATATTCGTGGTACAGGAACGTCTCAAACAGTAAATGTAGAAACCATTAAAATGAATTTATGAGAAATTTATTTTAAATTAAGATAAATTTAATAATTATTTTAAACAAAGGTCAGCACTCATGCTAAAATAGTACTATTATGAGCAGTTACAACCCTGATCATTTATTCTTGGCTAATGATTCAACAAAACAACTAGTTTTTATACATGGCTTTTTGGGAGAGCCTGATGATTGGTTACCTGTTATTCAGCCATTACAAAAAGACTATACTATTTTAGCATTAAGTTTATATCAGTTGATTGATTCGTTGGATCATGTTGATTTTGAGGCTGTTTGCGGTCGAATTAGAGAAGAGTTAGCTCATTATGGGATTGAAAAACCTGTTTTGATTGGCTATTCGTTGGGTGGTCGAATTGCAATGGAGTATGCATTTCGTTACAAAAATGACCTTCAAGGTCTTGTTATTGAATCTGCACATCTTGGGTTTCGAGTAGATGATGTTACAGGTCGAAGTCGATATTCAGCTAAATTTAAACAGCGGTTAGAATCATTAAAAAAAGATGATTTTAAACAATTTGTTTCTGACTGGTATAAACAAGATTTATTTAAAGTGTCTTATAACCTTATTTCTGCTGAACAAATGCTTCGGAAAGTACGTTTACCTAAATATCAGTTGATTCGATTATTTGAAAACCTTAATGTTATCGATCAGCATTGTTTTTTAGATACTATTCAAAATTTTCCATTTTCTGTTATATATTTTGCGGGTTTTAATGATAGTAAGTATTCTGACTTTGCAATGCAAATTGGTCAATTTTCAAATGTTTCTACAACTATTTTAGCTTTTGCAGATCATAATATTCATCTTTCTGCTTTAGATCAATTTATTGCTACTCTTAAGCTTGAGTGTGCTGCCTTTTTTAAGTCTTGATGGTGCCTTGGATAGGCTCTTTGCTAGATATTAATATAAATCGATACATGAAATTGAGTTTTTTATACGATAATGTTTATAGAAGTTAAAGGAGTTGTACGATGTCAATTGAGGGTTTGAATTCTCAAAATGTAAATCAAAACAATAATAAGCCAGTAAGAAATCCTGCTAATCCACACAATCTTAATTTTGATGTGATATTAGGTGAAATGTTTTCCGCTGGTATGTTTGAAGATGTTGATATTCGGTCTCTAAAAAATAAAAAGAAAAAATTAGCCAATTCGATTAAAGACTCTGTTGCTGTTTCGGAATCGTCTGCAATTGGACATGGCATTCAAGTGTTTGATAAAATTTCTATTGATTCTATAGACGACCTTGAGGTAGATAGATCTTTTTACCATAAAGCTTTGGGTCTTATTAATAAAGCGATCAAGCAAATTCTTCCACACGCTAACTTATAATTAAAAAATTTGACCAAATCCGAAATGAAAAAAGGTTTGATTTGGGTTAATTGCGAAGTCAAAACGTATAGGTATTACTGGTGTAATAATTCGTAAACCTATTCCATAGCTACTTTTAAGTGGATTGTTTTCTATGGTTGAATCAAAAGCGTTTCCAATATCATAAAATAAAATTGGTTGAAATGTTTCATTTAATTCGTAGCGATATTCAAAATTTGCTAATGCTTTTTTTTCACCTGTAAATTTTGATTCACTATACCCTCTTAGGTTTGTTGCGCCCCCAAGAATAAAATTTTCTGTTTCAAATGTTGAACCTTCATTTGGATCGAAAAAACCAGCCTGAAATCGTGTTGCTACTGTTGCTTTTTTACTAACTTTAAAAAAATTAGCAATGTTTAGAATGGTTTTACTAAATGATAAGCCTCCAAGTTGAATAATTTTTAAGTCATCACCTTGCTCGAATTCTATGGTGAAGTATCGCCCTTTTTTTGGATTTATACGATTTTTTATATTTGAATAATTTAATTTTAAGCTTAATGAATTTAAATTATAAGTTTCAAATTCAGTAGAGGCTGCGGCATCAAGTGGTTCTACAGTCTCATTTTTTAGGAGAATACTTGCTTTTAATGTTTTACTTAAAGGATATAGAAAACGAAGGTTTAATCCAGAGCGATTACTTAAATATTGCTCATTATTTATATTTTCAATGTGTTCTTCACTATAAATGCTCCCACTTGTACTTAGTTTTGACTTGTTAAGTGTCCATGGTTGTCGATAAATTAACTTATAATTATTAAATAATAAGGTATTATTCTCAAAATTGATCTGTGTTTTTACTGATAATAAATCAGAATGTATAATATTATGATTTCTAATATTATTTACAAATCCAGCTACAATATTGTCTTCATGCTCGATACCAAAATCAACTCGGTTTACTTTTTTTTCGGATAACTTGAAGGTTATTTTTATTTGACTTTGTGAATCAATATCAAGTTTTGGAGAAGAGACAAAAGTAAAATAACCTAATGTTAACAATTTTTCGCGATCAATTCTGATTGTATTTGAATTAAATACAGTACCTTTTTTGGATGAAAGCTCTCGTAATAGTATTTTTTCTTTGATTTTATTTAGACCAATAAAATTAATAGCACTTATCGTTCCTTCATTTATCTCATAAATTAGTGTTTCAGTTTCTTTATCAAATGTAATACTATTGATTTTTATAAAGTTATAGCCAAGCTCTTTATATTTTTTTAGAAGTTTATTTTTATCTTTTTTTATATTTTTAAAATTAACTATATGATCTTTTTTTTGCTTAAATGTGTTTAAAAGTTTATTTTGTTTAAATACAGTATTTCCTTTAATAACAATGTTTTTTACGATTGGATTTGGATTGCATTCATAAATTAAATTTACTTTGTTATTGATTTTATCTGAATAAGCAATCACTTTTTCGAAATAACCTGTTGTCATAAGTTTTTGAATATCTTTATTTACAGATTCTTTATTTAATCGTTGACCCTCATTAGAGTTTAAATCTAATAAATCAATGTCATTTAATATTTTATTTTCGAAATCTCCCTTTATTTGTATTTTATAAATTACTTTATTTAAATGAAGTTTATTTGCAGTAGTGTTGAAACTTAGCAGACAAAGAAAAATTAACAGTAGATATTTATTAATATTCATATCTATACCTTAACGATGTTTTTGTGTCATAACTATCTTGAATTTCGTCATCTTTAATTTGTGCGATGTTAAAGGAAAGGTTATCATTTTTTAATAAATAGTAGGTCAGCTCTATTTCTGAAAATTCAAATGTTTCTGTTTCTTCGTTATCTTCTGAAAATAATTCTAAATTTGTTTTTACTCTTAATAGTAATTGATCAGATATTAGTTGTTTGATCACTTGAATACCAATTGTTTGGTTATCTGAATTTTCTTCAAATAATTGTTTTCCAACATTGTAATTTATTTTAAAATCATCTAAACCAGCACGTTTCGATAGTTCACGTTCAAGTGGTCTAATGAAATTACGTCTTAATAAAGTATTAACTTGAGTTTTACCAATTTCAGTTAACGATTCATTTAGGCGTCCTTCAGAAATTTCTTTATATAGTGTTGGGTAGAGAAGTTGAATAAATTCATTTGTATCGTCTTCTTCTATTTGAGTTTGATCTTGGATTGATGCATTATTAATTGCATAGCTATTTACAAATTCTAAATCACTACTGTTTGATGGATTAGGAATTGTACTTTTAAAAACATCAAAATTTATTTCTTTTAATTCAAGTATGGAGTCATCAACTTTCATAATTACAAAATAGTTTTCTGTAGGAGAGTTTTCAATAATAGACATTGCTTTTAAATTAAGTTTTGGATTGATTTCTTCTTTGTTTTCTTCTGTAATTAATGTTTGAAACTCTATTGTGTTGTCAGCATTTTCTAAATTTGCGATCGTTGTAAATATATTTTGTTCTTGTTCTGACATTAAATTAAATTCTTTACTTAACAAACTTAAATTAGCATCTTTGATGTTTACTCTATTTGTCATTAATGGATTAAATGAATTACCGCTTAAATAAATGGGTGTATTATTTTCTGATAATGATAAGTCTGTTGAAATACCAATAAGATTATTTCCTAATAGTGTCGTAATGATTTCATTATTATTTTCTACAAAGATATCTAAATTATATTCTACAGGTATAGGTGTTGAACTTGCTGAATTTATAATTAAAATTGTTGAATCATTTAATTTAACTGTTCCATCAATAACAGGATAGGTAAAGTTATTATCATTTATCTGGTTTAACATTTGTGTATTTGCAAAACTATTTAGTGGAATTGTGAATGGACCTGATATGTTGACTTCATCTACAGTGACATTACTATCTATAAAGTCTGTAATATTTAAGTTAATTGTTTCATTTTTAGTTTTTAGATTTGTTGTAATGATTAAATTATCTAGTAATTTTAAGTTTAGTTGTTCAATTCCAATTACTCCATTTACTTTTACCGTGTTATCTGTGTTAGTAGCATTAGGATTTTTTACAATATCAAGATTAATATCGTTTATTTCGAGAAGATTATTTTTTATTTTTAAGTCTAATTCATTTAACTTTATTTGCTTTGATAAAGGATTTGTATCATTTAATGTAATAAGGTAGTCATCGTCTATTGATTCTTTTGTATTAATTATGGGCTTTTCAAGACTACCTGATACCTTTAATTTTAATGGCTCTTTGTGTATGATTTCTTCAATTTCTTCTGTAAATAAGCTTAAAATATCAAGTTCATTTTCGTTTAAATGAATATCTAATTTTATGGGATGCTCATTATTTGTATTTGATAAGATAGGTAAGTTTATATAACCATTTATAAAATCACTTGCTCGTACCGTATTGGTATTTAATCGTGTTGAATTTATGACAAAATTAAAGTTTTTTGCGATATGGCCATTTAGCTTTAGTTGGTTGATGGGTTTATTATTTATAAGGCCAGTGTTTATTTCAAATGAATAAATTAATTTATTTCGTTGTGGAAAAGATGTGAGCGACATGTTTTTTGCATTAATTAAACTTGAGTTTAAATTTGAGATTGATAAACCAGAGTTTATATTTGGGATTTTATTTTTTTGAAGTTTAATATCAAGTAAACCTGATAAGTTTCCAGAATTTATCTTTAAGGTATCTTTTTTTATTTTTTCTTTTTCTTCAAGTAATAAGTTTATTTTATTGATGAATTCTAATGTGTTTTTATCATCAATATTTGAATATATTTTTATAAAAGGCCCTTTGTTAAATGGAACTGAAATTGTTAAAGCGCTAACTATATCTTCTTTTTGATTGTTTATTAATCTATTTGTTCCATTATTTATAGTTATTTTTGGTGGGATTAATAATGCTTTTTGGATGTTTTCTAACTCTAAATTATTAAAATTAAATTTTAGTGTCATGGCTTTATCAAATTCTGTAATTGTGTTTAAATTAATTTTTCCATTAAAATCAACATTTCCGTTTGCCGTAAATAAACTTGCTTGATCAATTGTTAAGTTTTCTTTTGTGTAATTAAATTTACCTAAAGTTTTTTCTAAATTTATGTGATCAATTAAAATTTTATCAGAACTAAAACTAATATTTATTGTAGGATCATTTAAATTGCCATTTATATTTCCTGTAAAATTGACTATTCCATCTGTTAAAAGGGTTAAGTTAAATAATTTGGCTAACTGATTTAACTTTATTTTAGAGTCTGTTAAAAAATTTAATTTAATATTATTTTGATCTGATAAATTTCCATTTAAATTTATATTTGTTATACCATCATTTATATTAAATGTTTTGATTGTTAATAGTTTTTTATTCCACATAAAATTAGTGGATAGCTTATTAAATTGTTCTTTTGCTAATACGCCATCGATGATATCTAAATAACCTGTTACGTTTAGATTATCTATAAATTTAGTGGCTGATTTTTTATTTTTTGTTATTGCTAATGATGCATTTAATTTTCCAGTTAAGGGTTGGACAGATATTGGAATAAACCCTTCGATTATTGGTAAATTTGTTAATGCGACATTTTTTATGTTTATATTTATATCGTTTGGACTTGTTAATGTGAAGGTCCCATTGCCATTAATATTTTCTGATTTATTAATTAGATTAAATGACTTTATTGAAAATGTACTTTTTTCTGTTAAACCCGATATTGTTAGATTTTCATAACGGGTATTAAGTAGACTTCCGTTTTCTATTGAAATAAAAAACTCTGTTTTAATATCGTTGAAATTATATTGTGGAGTATTATTTTTAATTGGAATTGTTAATGTGCTCATTGTTGTTAGTTCAGCGATAGTGTTTGTTGGATCAGAGATAATATCATTAAATGGAATTGTAGAACCATCTACTATTAAAATTTGCTGATTTTGGGTTAGAATGCTTTCGATATATATTGGTTCAAGACCATTATTTATATAGAGTTTTGTTTTTTCAAAATTATTACCTAGTTCGTTTGAAACTAATCTTGTTTCAATTGTGTTTATCTTTTGATTTGCGATAGATGTTGTTGTTGAATAACAATTTATGGATGTTATAAGTTCATTATTGTCGCCATTAATCGCTAGTTCTATATCAAAGTTTCCAGTAGTCATATTGTTTTCTAATGGTAATGTCTTTGCTGTATTTATTGTTGATCCAAATATAGTTCCAGATAATGTTGTGTTTGTTGCAGAAAATTCTGTTGAAATTGATCCCAGGATTTGCCCATCATTAAAAATAGCTTTTTTTATATCTAAATTAAATTCTTTTGGTGTTAATTTAAAATCTGATTTAACATCAGTAAAATTAAAGTCTAAAACTGATAATGTTTTTGCTGTTGCTTTTCCTCTTGTGATAGGGTTCATTAAACTATTGAAAATGGTCATATTTATTACGATTGGGTTATTAATGTTTATGGGTTTAATGGCAGGGACAAATTCTTCTAGATATTTACTTTCGAATGGTGTTGAAACTAACTTTAAATAAATAGAGCTATCTTTTAAATTAATTGGGCCTTTTGCGTTTACATTAATATTATTTATCAGTCCATCTATTGAGTCGATTTGTAGGTGAATTGCTTTTTTAGAGATTATTTTTTGAATTGTTTTTTTGTTAAATGATTTTGAGTCAAAAGTTTTAAAATTTTTAGTTGTTTCATTTGTAAATTCATTATTTTTTAGAATATTATTGTTGTTTAGCTCTTTTAAAATTTTTGTTTGTTCTGTTTTTGTTAATCTATTATCGTATGATTTTAAAATATGAGGCGTGATTTCGCTGTTTAAAATACTTATTTTTCCATTAATATTTGTTATAGTATTTTCTAAAAAAGGAAGTTTTAAGCTCGCATTTTTAGGATGAATATTAATTGCGAATAAAATTGGGAAATTATTTTTTTCTTTTGGGTTAGTATTTTTAATATAGCCATCTATATCAACATGATCTCCAGATATTTCTATTTGGTTGTCTGGTACAGTGTAAGAACTCCAATTACTAAGATTTAACTGTTTAGTATCAAAATTTAATTTGTAGGATGAGTCGTTAACATCAACATGTCCTGATAAATTTAAAGGTTGATTAGATTCTTCCATTATTCCTTTTAATTCGATCTTACCAATATTTTTTTTAAAAGAAATTTCGCCATTTATATTTGATACAATTCTTGAGAAGGGATTATCTAAGGTCTTTTTTTTCCAGCCTCTTTCGTCTGTGTAGATAATATTTAAATTAGAAATAATTATTTTTTGTTTAAGTTTTAGGTTAGAAAAATTTGTTATATTATTATTTCTTTCTGTCTTAGATGTAATGGGTTGAAATTTGCCATTTTTTTCTCTTGTTATAAAATAGTCCATATTTTCGATTCCTAAAAAATCGATACTTTGTAAAATATTATTGTAGTTTATGATGGCTTTAAACGGATTATAATGAAGAGTTGCTTTATTAATTTCAAATATTTTTTCTGAAGAATTATTTGGGTTAAAACATTCTATATCATCTAATGAAAAATTTGAAAAAATGTTTCCTGATATATTTCTTATTTTTAAAGATGTATTAAAATTGTTTTTTGCGTAATATTCAATAAATTGGACAGCATATTTTTGAGGTAAATTACTTAAATAAAACAAGAAAAAAATGATAATAAGGCTGATAATAGTACTGATAATCAAAAACGAAAAAATTTTTAATCCAAAGATGAATTGTTTCATTCAACTATTTTATAATGGTTGGCTTGTAACGTCTATTTAGAATTACGATTTTATAGTAAATTATCAATTGCATTTAAGACAGCTTTTTCTGAACTGTCTATTAAGGTTGGGCTAGCTGCTATTTCGATTGCACGTTTTGGATCTTTTAATCCATGACCAGTGACTGTTGAAACAATAGTTTCACCTTTTTTAAAAGGGTTTATCTTTTGGGTATTTAAAACTCCTGCAATTGATGCCGCGCAAGCAGGTTCGAAAAAGATACCTTCTTCGGCTGCAATTAGCTTTTGAGCGTCTGTAATTTCATCGTCAGTAACTTTGTCGATTATTCCACCAGATGTATCTCTTGCATTTATTGCACCATCCCAGGATGCAGGATTACCAATTCTTATTGCAGTTGCAATTGTTTCTGGGTTTGGGACGGGTTTTCCAATAACTAATGGCGCAGCTCCTGCCGCTTGAAAGCCCATCATTTTTGGTAATTTAGTAGATTTTTTTGCTTCTTTATATTCATTATAGCCTTTCCAATATGCTGTTATATTTCCAGCATTTCCAACTGGGATAAAATGATAGTCAGGAGCATCTCCAAGCTCATCAATTATTTCAAATGAGCCTGTTTTTTGTCCTTCAATTCGATAAGGGTTAACAGAATTTACAAGACTGATTGGGTGGTTAGCTGTAATTTCACGAACCATTGTTAAAGCTTCATCAAAATTACCTTTAATTTGTAGAACGTGAGCGCCATGAAGCATTGCTTGTGAGAGTTTTCCCAAAGCAATTTTACCTTCTGGTATCAGGACAACACATTTCATACCAGCTCTTGCCGCATAGGCAGCTGCTGATGCTGAAGTGTTTCCTGTAGAGGCACACATGACAATTTTAGCGCCATCTTCGTGGGCTTTTGTAATAGCCATTGTCATTCCTCTATCTTTAAATGAACCGGTTGGATTGAGACCTTCATATTTGATGTACCAATCGGCTTCAATACCAAATTGTTTAGGTACATGTTTTAATTTATATAAAGGTGTATTTCCTTCAAATAAGGTGATTATTTCTGTTTTGTCTGTTACTGGTAAAAATGATTTATATTCTTCAATTAAGCCTTTCCATGCCATGCCATCTATCCTTTTTTTTATATAGGGTATTTTAACTTAATGTATGATAGGCGTATAGGGTGTAGTTTTATTTCTTTTGTGCATTTAGTATTTCTAAAAAATTGTTAAAGTATTCATTGCGTTCCATCCAATAAATCAAGACATCTAAAATGGGACGTATTTGCGTAATGATAAATGAATTACCTACCCAGTTAAAATTAAGTACTAATAAAGGGATGGTTATAACTAAAGAAATAATAACGCCTTTTATTAAACCGAGTAGGGCACCTAATAAATGGTCGAAGGTTCCTTCGTGAACAACTTTCAAAAATTTGAATATAATTTGTAGAACAAATAAACCAAATAAATAACTTAAAACAAAAGTTGTTGCAAAGTTTACTAAATTCTGGATTCTTGGATGAATATTAAAAATTGTTTTGAGTACAGGTTCTACAATTAAATAGTTTTTTTTTGAAAATGAAAAACACATTAGTAAAGCAGCAGTTCTACCGATAATTTTTATCGCACCGGCTCGAAAGCCGGTTACTAAATGATAGCCTAAAACTACTGCGATAATTATGTCATAGATGTTCATGCTTCATTAAATGATTTTCTTAATTTAATGACTTTATCCTTTACATCTTGATTATAAATACCAATTATCTCCATAGCTAAAATTGCTGCATTTTTTGATCCATTTATTGCGACAGATGCAACTGGGATACCTGAAGGCATTTGAACTGTTGCTAATAATGCATCTAATCCTCCTAATGATGATGAACCTATTGGTACAGCAATAACAGGTTTAGTTACTAATGAAGCAACAACACCACCCAGGTGAGCAGCCATTCCAGCCCCAGTGATAACAACATCACTAGATTCTTCTACTTCTTTACAAATGTTATGAACTCGATCTGGATTTCTATGAGCAGATGCTACTTGCATATCCACTTCAATATCATTTTCTGTTAAAAAGTCTGCAGCCTTTTTCATGATGTCCATATCAGATTTAGATCCCATTAAAATTGTTACTTTTGGCATTTTTTTCTCCTTTATATTATCGAAATTAACATCGAATTTTGTCCGAATATTGTTTGATTTATGGAATTTATTTTAACATGTTTGATTGTGGTGTTTGAATAGTATTTTGTTAATGCGCTTTGAAGCTCTTTACCGTCTGTATCTAAATATGAATCATATATTGTTATTTGAAATGCATAGTGCTGTCTTTCTTCCATTTTCTCTAATACTTTATTAAATAAGACTGTTTGTGCTTGTTCTTTTGTTTGTTCGCAACGAATAAATGTTATGTTTTGTGTTGTTGTTTGTTTGAAAATTGGAATAAATGAATTTAGGTGATTTATAAAAGAGTGGGGTAGGTTTTCTTTTTTATTTGAATCATAATGAAACCCTAAATTGGATGTAAGTCCATAAGAACTTAATAATGGTTGATGTTGCTTTATTGCGATTAATGTTTCTTCAAGCGATTTGCTTTTATTGATAAATTCTAAAATTAAGTCAATCATGACCCCAGCCAATAAACCTTGTAAAGGGATTTCGATTAATGTAATCTTTTTTTTCTTAAGTTCAGCTTTAATTTCAGATGGTAATGTAAACAGAGGGGATATTTGATGAATTGCAAATTTTGTTGTTGACGTTGATAGTGTTTTTT
>CEOK01081973.1_pt1 | contig 15872 bp, 12 predicted proteins | sample 427001 | NCBI WGS metagenome assembly CEOK01 (sample SAMEA2591108, study PRJEB7988) | marine metagenome | isolation source: saline water (ENVO:00002010), including | reverse complement strand
AACATGATAGTTTCAAAAGGTGCATCACAATCATTTAGAATAAAAAAACTACAAGCAAACTCTGTTGTTAACTCTGATGAAGCCATTTATTTAAATTTATGGCAAAGGCAAATTGAGACAACTGGAGACGATATAATCTCAAAGAGTAAAAATTTATTTGATGGAAAGGTGCAGATTATGGCAACAATAGATATTTATGGAAATTTAATAAGTTCAAAGATTTTGATCTCCTCAGGAGATAAATTTATTGATGAGATGGCATTGAATATTTTAAATGAATCAGCACCATTTGCTCCCTTCAATCAAACTATGTCTAGTGAATATAGTATTCTTGAAATAATAAGAGACTGGAATTTTTCTTCAAATTAAATGCAAATAGTTGCTTTTGATTTTGGTACAAAAAAAATTGGTGTTGCGGTCGGCCAAACTGAAACAAATTCGTCCTCACCCTTACAGGTAATATTTAATAAAAATAATAGGATAAATTTTGATGAAATAAATATTCTTTTAAAAGAGTGGAAACCAGATATTATTATTATTGGTAAGCCACTAAATATGGATGGAACAGATAGTGAAATTATGAAAGAGGTTGAAAGGTTTTATCAAAAACTAAAAAATATTTATGACGCAAAATTCGAATACGTAGATGAGAGGCTTACTACCTTTGAGGCCAGACAAATTTTTGATGAAAAAAAAGTTGAAGTTGATGCAAATGCAGCAAAAATCCTAATTGATAATTGGTTTGAGCTAAATAAAGAATAATTATGTATATACCCGAGGATTTCATAGAACGATTACTTAACTCTGTAAATATTGTTGAAGTTATCCAAAAACGAAGACAAGTTGAGAGAAGAGGCGGTGCTTATATGGCTAAATGTCCTTTTCATAAGGGTGGAGAAGAAAATAATGCGTCAATGAAAATCTATGAAGAAACTGGGACCTACCACTGTTTTACCTGTAAAGAGACCGGAAATGCAATTTCTTTTCTAAAGAAACACGATAACTTAGATTTTATTGAAGCAGTAGAGCAACTAGCTTCATATGTTGGAATGGAGATTCCAAAACAAGAAAGAAGTCCTGTAGTAATCAAATCAACAAATATTAATAATAGGGCTGGAGATATCTTTTATTCCCAACTTAAAGAAGAAAATGGAAGAAATACCATTAGTTACCTAAAAGATAGGGGGATTTCTGGAGAAACAGCTAAATTCTTTAACTTAGGATACGCAAATGCTAAGGCTCCGAGCTTATACGAGAAACTATCAAAAGAATTTAATAAAGAAGAATTAAACGAATCTGGTCTATTTGGTCAAAATGATAATGATGAGTTTTATGATAGATTCCGAGATAGATTAATGTTCCCAATAAGAAATATTAAAGGTGACTGTATAGCTTTTGGAGGAAGGTTGCTCAAAGATAAAGAAAATCAGGCAAAATATTTAAACTCTCCTGAAACAAAAACATACAAAAAAAAATATGAGCTATATGGTTTATTTGAGGTTAGGCAAATTGATAAGAGGCCTGATTCAATATTTGTTGTTGAAGGCTATATGGATGTCATTGGACTTTTTCAGCATGGTATTAAAAATGCAGTTGCATCGTCAGGTACTGCTTTTACAAAGGAGCAACTAAGAAAATTACTTAACTATACAAATACAATCTATATAGTTTTTGATGGTGATGAAGCTGGCCTTAAAGCATCTTGGAGAACTGTAGAAAATTCAATGCCATTACTCAGGGAAGATACTAGAATAAATTTTATTTTTCTCAACGAGGGAGATGATCCAGATAGTTTTGTAAGAGAACATGGAAAAGAAGCTTTTTATAATCTTGCTAGGGACTCAAAATCACTTTCCAAATACTTTTTTGAAACATTAAAAAAACAAGATGATTTATCTTCTATTGAAGGAAGAACAATTGCTGCAAAGTTTGCATTACCTTTAATTAAATCTATCTCTAGTGAAACAATAAAGCAGGCATACATAAATGAGGCTACAAGTGTATGCGGTCTTGATTTTTCAAAGCTTATCCAAGGAAATGAAACACACAAAAATGTTAATGTTCCCAAAAAAGAAAAAACTGAAGTTGATACGAGATCTATAATGAAGAAATCTGTACTTGGAATATTTAGTGCCTTAATTCAACATCCTAAGTTAGCCGATAGTAAGCAGTTTAATTTGATAGCCTATAATTCTAAGTTTTCTTTTTTGTTAGATGTAAGAGATATATTTTTAAAACATCCAAATTCAACTGCTTCAATGATACTTGAGAAGATTGAGCAAGAAAAAATAAAAAATGTTTTTGGAGAGGCATTAGTATCTGAGATAAAAATTTCAGAGGAAGACGCATCATCTATGATAAAGGATTGTATCGAACTAATATCACAGACTTACTCAGAAAGAGAAAATCTATTAATTGAAAAATATAAAATGAATGAATTAAATTCTTCAGAAAAGAGAGAATTACAACAAATTATCTTAAAAAAGGATAAAATGTCGTCCGAAGAAGAGGCTTTAATTAAAAGTTTAAGCTCTGGATAGATTGATTTTTAGCAATCAATCCATACATATAGGGGATATACTAGAGGTGCGTTTAGTCCGTGGATAAACTTAATCAAAAAGGTTCAAAGATAGCTGAACTGATAGAAAAAGGTAGGGAGCAAGGTTACTTAACCTATTCCGATGTTAATGACCATTTACCCGATGATATATCTGATCCTGATCAAGTAGACGAAATCATTGGCATGATTAATGATTTGGGTCTTCAAGTGCATGAAACAGCACCCGATGCTGACACTTTAATGTTAGCTGAATCCGAGGATTCTGATGATATTGCTTTAGAACAAGCAGCGGAAGCATTAGCAGCGGTAGAAAATGAGACAGGCAGAACTACCGATCCTGTTCGGATGTACATGAGAGAAATGGGTACTGTTGATTTGCTGACAAGAGAAGGTGAAATTGAAATAGCAAAAAGAATAGAAGAGGGCATGCGAGATCTTTTAAATGCAAGTGTTGCATATCCTAAAACTGTAGAGTATGTAATACATTTCTTCCAATTAGTAAAAGATGAAGAAAAAAAGATAAATGATTTTGTAACGGGTTTTTTAGAGGAGATGGAAGAAGTCCCATCGGCTGGTCCTGGAAGTCAAAGAGCAAAAGAAGAAGCTGAAGCACAGGAATCATCTGACGAGGAGGGATCATCTGGTCCTGACATGAAAGAGGTTCAAAGTAGAATGACCAGTTTAAAACGACAGTTTAATAAAACTACAAAAGTAATTGAGAAAAAAGGTAGACATTCAAAAGAAGCAAATAAAGAGTTTAAGAAGTTAGGAGAGATATTCCAATTCCTTAAATTTAGTCCAAGAATGTTTGAAGATATTGCTGCCATTGCAAGAGACGGTTTAAATAGCATAAGAGAAAAAGAAAAATTTATTCAAACTCAATTAGTCAAGAATGCTCGTATCCCAAGAAAAGATTTTCTAGCCCTTTATCCTGATAATGTTACTAAAGTTAGGTGGGTAGACAATCTAATGAAAGAAAAAAAATATAAAAAGAACCTTCTTGAAAATGTCAAACAAGATGTGGTGATTGCTCAAAAAGATTTAATTGAAATTGAGAGTAAGGTTGGCCTAAGTCTAAAAGAAATTAAAGAAATAAATAGAAATATGTCTATGGGCGAAACTAAGATGAGAAGAGCTAAAAAAGACATGGTTGAGGCTAATTTGAGACTTGTGATCTCAATTGCAAAAAAATATACCAACAGAGGACTTCAATTCTTGGATCTTATTCAAGAAGGAAATATTGGTTTAATGAAAGCTGTAGATAAATTCGAATATAGAAGGGGATATAAATTTTCAACCTATGCCACATGGTGGATTAGACAAGCTATAACAAGATCAATCGCAGACCAAGCAAGAACGATAAGAATCCCGGTTCATATGATTGAAACAATTAACAAACTTAATAGAGTTTCACGCCAAATGATGCAGGATATGGGTAGAGAGCCTACTCCAGAAGAATTGAGTAAAGAGCTTGATATGCCTGAAGATAAGGTACGGAAAGTTCTCAAGATTGCAAAAGAACCAATTTCTACAGAAACACCTATCGGAGATGATGAAGATTCAAGCCTAGGTGATTTTATCGAGGATACTGTAATAGAATCTCCGCTTGAAAATGCAACAGAAGAAAGTTTGCACTTTGCAACTGATGATGTACTTGCATCACTTACAGCAAGAGAAGCAAAAGTTTTGAGAATGAGATTTGGTATTGGCATGAATACTGATCATACTCTTGAGGAGGTAGGTAAACAATTCGATGTTACAAGAGAAAGAATCAGACAAATAGAGGCAAAAGCCTTAAGGAAATTAAGGCATCCAAGCAGATCCAGCCATCTTAAGAATTTCCTAGACGAGTAATTTACTTCCAGTTTCCATGACGCCCAGAGAGATCCCAATTTATTCTACTCCACATAAGCTCTATCCTTCTTTCAACATATCTTTTAGCAAAAAAATCTGAATAGTTCGGTAACGGGATGAATGCTAGTGATCCTAATCCGTCGATAATTTTTATAACAATTTTGTCATTTTCATATCCTAAAACTAGGTTATGAGGTATAAGATTTTTGGTTAGGATTAAATGTTCTCTTAGCCATGTTTGAAACTTCTCGATAGATAATTTTATCTCTTCTGTAATACCTTCTCTAAAAAGATATGTTTCAAGCGTTTCAGCAATTTCATCACCATTTGTTATTAATTCAGTTTCAGAAGCCATGCCAATATTTGTTTCGGTCATTCCATACCATTTTGCGAGATGTGACCAGATAGCAGGATCACCTTTTCTGAGTGCTCTTTGATTATATGCCTGTTGCTCTCTTAAATTATCATCAAAACTCTTAATCGATCTAAATCTTTTATACCAAGATTTATTTTTTTTAATTTCATTCAGCAATCCTGGATGAACCACTTTTAAACATCTACCAGGATTATTAGGATGAACAAAACAAATACGGTTGCCTCCCTTTGCAAAGGGAGTGATTTCATCAAGAATTATCATAATTAGATAATAACCTATCAGTTTTTTTTGAAAAGTTTAAGACTTCCTTAATAAATTAATTCTTATATAATTATCGCTCTTTTGTTCATATGAACATTGGGCCTGTAGCTCAGTTGGTTAGAGCAGTGGACTCATAATCCATTGGTCGGAGGTTCGAGTCCTCCCGGGCCCACCATTATTGTCTAACTTCTGCGTAAACCTTGCTGGTTCCATCTTTAAAAAGAATAAGAACATCATATGGAGAAAATTGATTTTCGTACTCCATACCTGGTGAACCTAATGGCATGCCGGGAACAGATAAACCAATTGCATCTGTATGGTTTTCAGACAAAAATTGAACAATGTATTTACTTGGAATGTGCCCTTCAAAAACAAATCCATCTGATGATATTGTAGTATGGCAAGATCTATACTTAGGCTCAATTCGATATTGTTCTTTAATTGTCATTAAGTTTTGATGATCTTGAGAATATACAGTCATTCCGCTTTCTTCAGCATGTTTCATCCACATTTTGCAACATCCACAGGTAGGTGTTTTGTGAACTAGAAGCATTTCTTCAAAAGCAGAATTTTTAACATTATTTTCTGATAAACCAAAAGACGAAGTCATTAAGAATAAAAATATTGCGGTATATTTTAAAAACATGTGAACATTTTATTCGCTTTACATGAGAGAATCCATATATGAAATTAATTATTATTTTTGTTATTGGTTTTGGACTTTTTGGTTGTATTCCTTTTATACCAATCATTTAAACATCACAGATATATTTTGATTTACAAAGTTAAAAACTGATGATAAATTTAATCAGTTCGTATTATATTGTGAGGAGGTAATATGACACATCCAAACCATCCAAATGTAGATCAAAGTGATAGGGTAGTTCCATACAATCTTAGACAAAGCGGTAGAACACCGACCGAACTACTTATTTCAACCAGAGTTAGAAAATCACCCTTTTGGCATCTATCTCACGAAGCAGGTTGTTGGAGAGCTACGGTCTACAACAGAATTTACCATCCAAGAGGTTATGTCAGACCTGAGGATGGCGGGGCTATGGTTGAGTATGAGGCATTAGTCAATAGAGTGACAATGTGGAATGTTGCTGTTGAAAGACAAATAAGAGTAAAAGGACCTGATGCTGAGGCATTTACAGATTTTGTTATTACTCGTGATGCTACAAAGATCAAACCTATGCATGGTAAGTATGCAATCTTATGCAATGACAAAGGTGGGATCCTTAACGATCCTGTCTTATTAAGACTTTCAGAAGATGAATTCTGGTTTTCGATATCTGATAGTGATCTTCTTTTTTGGTTACAAGGTGTAAATGTAACTAAAAAATATGATGTAGAAATTGATGAAATAGATTGTTGTCCGTTACAAATACAAGGACCGTTGTCTGAGGATTTAATGGCGAAAATGGCTGGTGAAGAGTTAAGAGATGTCCCTTATTATGGCCTTATGGAAACTAATATTAATGGTGCAGATTGTGTTATTAGTCAAACAGGTTTTACAGGTGAAAAGGGTTATGAAATTTATGTTCGCGATACACATGAAAACGCAGAGAAAGTTTGGAATCAAGTTTTAGAAGACGGGAAAGAATTTGGTCTTATGGTCATAGCGCCTGCTCATCATAGAAGAATTGCAGCAGGTATTTTGTCATGGGGTCAAGATTTAGATCATGAATCGTCTCCATTCCAAGTTAATTTAAGTTATCAAGTTCCAAGAAACAAAAAAGCAGATTATATTGGAAAAGAAGAGCTCGAAAGACAAAGGAATATGATTGACGAAGGTAAAGCTCCTTTTAAAATGAAAATGGTAGGCATTACTCTTGGTGGCAAAGAAATAACAGATTATGCACCTGACTTTTGGATTGTCACCGATACTAATGGAGATGAAATGGGATATGTTACCTCCCCATGGTGGTCTCCTGAACTTGGGACAAATATCGCACTTGCATGGGTTCCGTGGTCCTCTTCTGAGGTTGGAACCAAGCTCTTAGTGAAACTACCTGATGAATATTCTGTTACACCTGGAGAGCCAGTTGAAGGCGAAGTTGTAAATGTTCCCTTCAGAGAATCAGTTAATCCCAACAAAAGAGAAGTTGAGGCTTTCAAAGGAAAAGATTTCGCTGAATAAAATAATTTAATAAATCATAAGTTTCTTAAAACTTAATGAACTTTACAAAAATTAATCAAATTCAAAATGCGTTTATAATTTATGTAAACATAAAATCTTTTGATCAAAGAAATAACTTAGAAAATAGTTTTGATGAATTCAAAAGTCTTGTCCTTTCTTCAGGATTAACAATAAAAGAACAAAGAGATATCAGTCAAAATACTCCAATCATTAATACATTTTTAAGTAAAGGGAAGCTTGAAGATTTAAAGCAATCAATCTCACAAGATGAAATAGACATTGTTGTTATTAATCATGAACTTTCAGCATCACAAACAAGAAATCTGGAGAAGTATTTAAATAAAAGAGTAATTGATAAAACTGAACTAATACTGGACATATTTGCTTCAAGAGCCTCCTCACATGTTGGTAAGTTACAAGTTGAGCTTGCTCAATTAAAACATTTATCAACAAGATTAATCAGAGGGTGGACCCATCTTGAGAGACAGAAGGGTGGAATTGGTCTTAGGGGCCCCGGAGAAACTCAGCTAGAAACTGACAGAAGACTTATAGGTAAAAGAATTAAAAGACTCAATCAAAAATTAGAAAAGTCCCACAAACAAAAGGAGATTAATAGATACTTTAGAAGAAAGAGCAGAAATAAATTAGTTTCCTTAGTTGGATATACCAATGCAGGAAAGACAACCTTGTTCAATAAACTGACCGAAAGCTCTCAACAGGCAGAAGATAAGCTATTTGCTACTTTAGATTCAGTAACAAGAAAAAATAAGGACCCAAAACATGGCCCAATTTTATTTTCCGATACAGTTGGTTTCATATCTGATTTGCCAACACAATTGATAGAATCATTCAAAGCAACATTGGATGAATTAAAAACAGCAGATTTGCTTTTGCATGTAGTTGATTCATCTGATGTAGATTACAAATTAAAAATAAAAAAAGTAAATAAAATATTGTCTGATATTGGTGTTATCAACATTCCTCAAATCATTGTTAACAACAAATGCGATCTGGTAGAAAATACGAAACTAGATCTTTTAAAAACTAGAAGGAAGGATGAGGTTTTTACCTCTGCAGAAAAAGAAGATAACTTTAGTGACCTAAGGTCTAAGTTAAATACTGTTTTATTTAATGGTATTTATAATGGCTGGATTTCAATGGAAAATAATCTAGGAAATATAAGGTCTTCACTTTTTGATATGGGGTGTGTAAAAGAAGAAAAAATTTCAAGTTGTGGAAAAATGCTCATTAAGATAAAAATTGGGAATGATGAATTAGATGAGTTATTAATTCATAAAGGTTTTGAACTTTGTCACGATGAAGATATACTTTTAAAATCAAATAAAGCTTAATATGAAAAATCTAAATAATATACTTGAGTCAGTTGCAAATCCTTTAATGCCAATTGCTCCATGGTTACTGAGACTCGGGCTTGGTGTTTCTTTTATATTGCATGGTATTGGCAAGTTTCCTTTGCCTCCTGAAAAAATGGTTACCTGGTTTGAAAGTATGGGGTATATGTATCCTGAATTAGTAACCAGTATGGTAGCTCTTGGAGAGGTTGGAGCTGGCATAGGAATAATACTAGGCGGATTCATTAATAATAACGTTGGTAATTTAATTACAAGACTTTCAGGTGGAGCGGTTGGAGTAATTATGATTGGTGCAATTGTTATAGCTCATTCTGATTGGTTAATAACAAAAAAATTATTTATGAGCGAGCAGATTTTCTTATTTTTACTAGGTGTATATTTTGCTATCAAGGGTAATAAATAAACCTTATCTTTTATTTTTAAAATTCTTTTATATTTAAATAGTTAAAAATAATAATTTTTTTTTACTTATTTCTTGTAAATCTAAATGATAATCATTATCATTCTCATTCATGAAAGCTATTTATTGGTCATTCCCCTAAAAGTGTGCAGTTTTATGATTTTTACAATCAAAAAATCTTTAGGCGAACAAGGTAGCTTTCATTTTATTTTAGATTAGGAAGAAAATTACGAATAAATTATTTAATAAAGTTCTTGATGATATTTCACCAATACTTTTCATAGGTGTTTTATTAATATCTTCTTTTATCATTGCGCAAGATCAAGATGTTGAAGAAGTTGAATCAGTAACCATAATAGGATCAAAAGATGATCTAAAAGAATTAGCAGGTTCAGGTGCTGTAATTTCAAATGAAGATTTAGAAAAAGCAATGGATACTGATATCCAAAAAATTCTTACAGCTGTTCCAGGTCTTTATATGAGGACAGAAGAAGGATATGGACTAAGACCAAATATATCAATAAGAGGTACTGCTATTGAGAGATCTGGAAAAGTAACAATTATGGAAGATGGCGTTTTAGTAGCTCCATCGCCATATACATCTTCTTCTGCATATTATTTTCCAACAACAGGAAGAATACACTCAGTTGAAGTTCTAAAAGGGCCTGCAGTCGTATCTCAAGGTCCACAAACTAATGGTGGCGCAATTAATTTAATTAGTACACCTATTCCAGAAGTTAATTCTGGAAAGTTTATTCAAGAACTTGGTCAAAATGGTATGGCAAGAACACACGCATACTATGGCGTAAATAGTGGAAATTTTGGTGCTCTAGTTGAAGTGCATGAACATTCGAGTGATGGTTTTGACTCCATTGCAAATGTTGGTGGCGATACAGGTTTTGATAAATCAGATTTAATGCTTAAGGCAGAGTATAGCTCAGGTAATCATACCTTAAAATTCAAAATGGTTGATTTAGAGGAAAACTCAGATCAATCTTATGTTGGTTTATCTCAAGCGAGTTTCAATGCTAATGCAAGAATGAGATACGGTGCTACCGCATATGATGAAATGATGAATGATGGCGAACAAACTTCTTTAACATATGTTGGTGATTTTGATAATTTTAATATTGTCTTTACCTCTTGGCAAAACGACTATCATAGAGATTGGTTCAAAGTTAGTGATTTCAATAATCTCAAAGAGCATGGAGAGCAAGATGATATCAATGAGCTAATTAGCGATGCTAATAATGGAAGTGCAAATGCTCAGGCAATTCTAGACGGACAACTACCGGTTCAAATAGAATATAAACACAACAACAGATACTACACCAATGAAGGCTATCAACTTACTGTTTCAACTGAAATTGGTATTCATGCGCTTACTTTAGGCTACAGAGATATGGAAGACTCTGAGAGCAGAGTTCAAGCTCACGAGTATGCAGATCAGGCAGCAGATGGCTCTTTATCTGCTATATATGGCTATGATGGTTTAAATAATAGTAACAACAGGTTAAGAGAATCAAGCGCAACATCATATTATATTGAGGATATGCTGGATTTTGGCAAGCTTGCTATAACATTAGGATATAGGTCAGAAGATTATGAACAACGTCATAGAAGATGGTCGGATAAAGCAGGACCAAATTTAACAGAAGTCAGAATTGGTCCAGCAGATAACAGAGATACAATGGCTTACAATGATCATACTACTTCTAGCATAGCTGCAACTTATGATCTGAATGATACTACAACTTTAATAGCTGGGTTTCACGAGGGTATGACACCAATGTTTGGAGCCGATCCTGAGGAAGCTGATAATATGGAATTAGGTGTTAGGTATTCTGAGGGCACTACAAATGTTGAAGCTTTTTACTTCACAAGCGATTATTCAAGACTTGCTGCTGAATGTACTCTTGTTAGTGGTGCTGCATGTGATGCAGATGAATCAGCTATTTTCAGTGGAGGTGAAGCTGAAGTTTCTGGTATTGAATTCAGTGGTTCAATAGTACTGGAAGGTGGAAATGGTGTTAGCTATCCAATTTCAGTTAATTACACAAGTACAGATGCAACATTTAAAAATAGCTCAGAAAGTGACTACTTTGGTTTAGTTGCTGCTGGGGATGATTTACCATATATTCCAGATATACAAAGCTCTATTATTGCAGGCTTTATTACTGATAATGGTTTGAGTGGAAGTGCTAGATTAGTTAATGTCGGTAGCTCTTGCTCGATAGCTGCTTGTGGAATTTATAACAAGATTGATTCATATAGTTCCCTAGATCTTAGCATTAGAAAAGCAATAAATAGTTCAATGGACGTATATGTAATTCTTGAAAATACATTAGATGACGAGGATCTAATCTCTAGAGCACCATCTGAAGGTGCGAGATCACAAAAGCCTAGAACAATGAAAGTTGGATTTTCATACGATTTTTAATTCAATTGGGAGAGGGGTGCTGTAAAGGACCCCATAAATAGAGGGGTAACATAGCATTACCCCTTTTTTTATGTTTAAATTCTTTTATGAAAAATTATTTAAAATATGATGATACTCAAGTATTTAAATATGATAATTTAGTCCTTGCTGTAATTTACACAATTGGACATATTTTAATAGCAATAACTTGTAATAGAATTATTACAGGTGCAACTCTAGATATGGCTGCAGCAGACGCCTTCATTGAGCCAATAATTAACGGTTTTTGGTTTTACTTATTATTAGTGGTTTTCAAAAAACGAATCATGGAGAAAATTAATTCTTTTAGCTTAAAGTTTTTAAACCCAAATAAAATCGGAATTTATTTAGCTGTAATCTATACGATTGGACACATCTTAATTGCTATGACATGTAATAGACTTCTTACTGGAGCCCCTCTAAATCTTGCTGCTATTGATGCGATAATAGAGCCAGTCATCAATGGCTTCTGGTTTTATTTATTATTCGAAGTATTTAATCTATATAAAGAAAAAGTTCAATCAAGTGCTGCTGGAAGAAGTAGTAAAAATCCTTTGTCATCATCGATGCAGTCTTCGAAGTTTGCACCAATCAACAATAAAAAAGATTTAGATTAAATCGACAAAAATTTATTCATTAAAGTACAATAACGCATCTAAATGTGGGGCTATAGCTCAGCTGGGAGAGCACCTGCTTTGCAAGCAGGGGGTCCGCGGTTCGATCCCGCGTAGCTCCACCATCAATAATAGCTTCTATGTTTTAAAAACTAAATTAAGCTTCTTTATTTGGATCCCACAAGACCAAATTCTTTCTTTTAAGCCTATTTTTAAGTAATTTGAATTTTGATTGTTCTTCTCGCCATTCTTTTAACCAATTCTCACCGTCTCTTTCAGCATCAACAAAAACTGCATTTGTGAAAGCAATTGGAATAATGATAGACAGATGAACAATGACACTTGTAAGAATGTTATACCCAATAAATCCAAGCCAAAATATTGCAATCAATCCAAAGAAAGCACTCCAAATTGTAAATAACACGACCATAAAGTAGGTCTGTATACTAGGATCAGGAACATACTTCAAAGGATTATATTTAACGTCCATGATGACCCTCCATGAGTCAACTAAAAACATGATGCTAGTTCTAAAAAATTTTGGTGTTTTCATACAGCTATCCTAACAAAACAATAATTAAAAAATCAATGTAATATTTACATAAAAAATATTTATAATAATTTATTCTATAAGTTCTTTTTTTTTATTTTTTTGATAATATATATATGTTTAAATACTTAAACTGCGCGATATAAATTAATTAGGAGAATCAGTAAATGGCTGAGCAAACAGAAGGTAAATGTCCTGTAATGCACGGGGCTATGACAACGAATAGTTCAACAGGTACATCAACAAAAGATTGGTGGCCTAATCAATTAAATTTAAACATACTTCATCAACATGATAAAAAAACAAATCCTATGGATGAGGGCTTTGACTACAAAGAAGAATTCCAAAAGATTGATTATGACGCACTTAAACAAGATCTTTATGATCTTATGACAGACTCACAAGAATGGTGGCCTGCAGATTATGGACATTACGGACCATTTTTTATAAGAATGACATGGCATGCTGCTGGAACATACAGAAGTACAGATGGAAGAGGAGGTGGAGGCACTGGTGCACAACGTTTTGCACCTTTAAACAGTTGGCCTGATAATGGTAATCTTGATAAAGCAAGAAGATTACTATGGCCTATAAAACAAAAATATGGGAAGCAAATTAGCTGGGCAGATTTGCTTATTCTCGCTGGTAATGCTGCGATTGAGTCAATGGGCGGTACGACTTTTGGCTTTAGTGGTGGAAGGCCAGATATTTGGGGTCCTGAAGAAGATATTCATTGGGGTGTCGAATCCGAATGGTTAGATAATAAACGTTATAAAGGCGAAAGAGAACTTGATAATCCTCTTGCAGCTGTTCAAATGGGATTGATATATGTTAATCCACAAGGGCCTGATGGCAATCCTGATCCTCTTGCAAGCGCACATGATATTAGAACAACATTCGGCAGAATGGCAATGAATGATGAAGAAACTGTGGCTCTTGTTGCTGGGGGGCATACGTTTGGTAAATCTCATGGAGCTGGGACAGAAGACAATGTTCAATCTGAACCAGAAGGAGCTCCTCTTGAAGAAATGGGCTTTGGCTGGTCAAGTACCTATGGTTCTGGAGTAGGAAGTGACACAATTACAAGTGGAATCGAAGGCGCATGGACTGCTAATCCAACAAAATGGGATAACGGATATTTTGATTTATTATTTGGTTATGAGTGGGAGTTAACAAAGAGTCCTGCTGGAGCACATATATGGCATGCAGTTGGACAAACTGAAGATGATATGGCTCCTGATGCTGAAGATGCATCAAAAAAAGTACCTACAATGATGACTACTGCTGACATGGCTATGAGAATGGATCCAAGTTACAACAAAATTTCAAAAAGATTCCATGAGAATCCTGATCAATTTGCTGATGCCTTTGCACGAGCATGGTTCAAGCTTCTTCATAGAGATATGGGACCAAAAACAAGATATGTTGGGCCTGAAGTTCCTGAAGAAGAATTAATCTGGCAAGATCCAGTTCCTGTAGGCAACACTAATTACGATGTTTTAAAAGTTAAGGAACTTCTCTCTGATTCAGGGCTAACTATCCAAGAGATGATTGAGGTAGCCTGGGCTAGTGCTTCAACTTACAGGGGTTCTGATATGCGTGGTGGTGCAAATGGTGCTCGAATTAGATTAGCACCTCAAAAAGATTGGGAAGCAAATAATCCTGCTCAACTTAGCAAAGCTCTCGAAATATATGAGTCAATCTCTAAAGAAACAGGCGCATCTGTTGCAGACGTAATTGTCCTTGCAGGCAACGTAGCTATTGAAAAGGCATCAGGTGTTGAAGTTCCGTTTACTCCTGGAAGGGGTGATGCAACTCAAGAGAGCACTGATATTGAGTCTTTTGAGGTATTAGAACCTAAATCAGATGCTTTTAGAAACTATCATCCGCAAGGTGTAAATATTGCTCCCGAAGAAATAATGCTTGATAAAGCACAACTTCTTGGGCTCACAGCTCCTGAAATGACTGTTCTAGTTGGTGGAATGCGTTCTCTTGGAATAAGTATGAATGGATACGGACTCTTTACTGAAGATTCCAATACATTAAGTAATGATTACTTCAAAACATTACTTGATATGTCTGTTCAATGGAAACCAAACGGAACAGGAAATTCATATGAGGCTTTTGACAGAAAAACAGGTGAAAAAGTAAGAACTGCTTCTAGAACTGATTTAGTCTTTGGTTCAAATTCTCAGCTTAGGGCTATCGTTGAGGTGTATGCTGAGGATGATTCAAGTGATAAATTCACTAGAGACTTTGTGTTTGCATGGAACAAAGTCATGAATGCAGATAGGTTTGATATTCAGTAAAATCTAAGTTTTCAAAACTTTGAAAATTGATAATGATTGGGATAAAAGTATCCCAGTTATTATCAATACATTACAGCTTAGTTGAGCTAATAATAACTTTGTAGATATAAGGCTTATATTTAAAGGATTATAAAAATATATAGCAATTAAACTTATTACAGAAAACATTAAAATTAGTTGATAAGCAATCCTTTTCCCATGCATTAAGAATCCTGTTAAAGATGCCAAAGCTATTAATGAAATGCCAAATAAAATAATTTCATAATAAGAATGTAGCTGTGCATTTAGAAATACTAGATTAAAAACAGTGGTAGTAAATAATATTTGTGTAATGCTAAATAGTTTTATATCTGCACTGATCCTAGGATTAAACTTTTTATAAAAATCTTTTGGGTCTTTTTCCTCTACACAGTCTGCCGGCCTCCAGTAGGTTTCTGAAAACCATACCTTGAATTTATCTTTTAAAGATTTAGTTCTAATGGTGTCCTTTAACATTATTGAGAATACCTGAAAATTTGCCCAAATAGGATTCCAGCTGTTTAAAGGAGTAGCTGTTCCATAGACTGGCTTTAAATCTTCTCTTTGTGGAGTATATGTTCCAAACATCCTATCCCAGATAACAAAAACACCGCCATAGTTTGCATCAATATATTCCTTATTTTTTGCATGATGTATTCTGTGATTCATTGGAGTAATAAATATCTTTTCAAGGAAACCAAGATGTCCAATATGCTCAGTGTGGACCCAAAATTGATAAACTAGGTTTATTCCAGCTACTGTAACGAAGACTTCACCTGGAACACCAATTAACATCATTGGAGTATAAAAAATCCATTTCCAAAGCCATCCTGTACTAGTTTGCCTTAGTGCTGTAGCAAGGTTAAAATCTTCCCCATGATGATGAACACTGTGGGTTGCCCACAATATTTTTATTTCATGATGCATTCTGTGCATCCAATAATATGACAAATCAT
>CEOK01126234.1_pt1 | contig 15874 bp, 10 predicted proteins | sample 427001 | NCBI WGS metagenome assembly CEOK01 (sample SAMEA2591108, study PRJEB7988) | marine metagenome | isolation source: saline water (ENVO:00002010), including | reverse complement strand
ACTAAAATGTTTACGTAGAAAACACCCGTTAGTTAAATTTCCAGCGAACATGGGCCTAAAACACATCAAGAGGTTGCTTGTCGCAGCAAACGTACTTTTTTATAAGAATCATTAAAAGCATAACAAAAAAAACCGCCTTGCAGGCGGTTTCTCTATTCTGCCGAGAATGCTACTTAGCGGCAATATACATTGTAATTTCAAACCCAAATCTTAGATCGGTTGCAATAGGCTTAGTCCACATGTTTGTCTCCAGAAAATTAAGTTATATAGATAGTTTAAATGTTGTGCCTATTTCTGAAATTGGTAAAACAATGATATCCATCTAATAAAAATCATGAGATTTCAATAAGTAAACACATTACTCATGCGAAATAAAACTACTTTTCAAATCATGCCCTGAGGGCTTTTGATAAGTTCGTAAACCAAATTCTGGCAGTATTGCAAGTAAATGCTCGAAGATATCGCTTTGAATACTCTCATAATCTGCCCAAGCAGTTGTAGTGGTAAAACAATAAATCTCTAACGGAACACCATCAGAGCTGGGCTTGAGCAAACGCACAATTCTAGTCATCTTCTTGTGTATGTTGGGATTTGCGGCCAAATATAAATTTACATATGCTCGAAATGTCCCTAAATTTGTTAACCTTCTTTGATTAGAAGGATTAGTAGAAAAATTGCCAATTCTCTTCTCTAAGTGATCGTTATCTACCTTAATACTTTTAGATTTTTCATTTAAATAAACATTAATTAAAGAAATTTCCATCAACCGACTCACATCTTCAACTCCTAAAAAACTAATGGAAGTAGCATCAACTAAAAGAGTTTTTTTTATTCTTCTGCCCCCTGAGTCAGACATGCCCCTCCAATTTTTAAAACTTTCAGACATCAAACGCCAGGTTGGAATTGCTGTAATAGTATTGTCCCAATTTTGAATGGTGACAGTGTGCAGGGCAATATCGATCACTTCGCCATCTGCACCAACCTGAGGCATTTCAATCCAATCTCCTACGCGTAACATATCATTTGTAGTTAATTGCAGGCCTGCCGTGAAAGAAACTAAGGTATCTTTAAACACAATTAATAGAACTGCTGACATTGCACCTAATCCCGATAAAAGTATAAAAGGTGAGCGATCTATCAATGCAGAGACAATTACAATTGCCCCTAGAGCAATAAGAACAATCTTTCCGAGCTGAATATAACTTTTAATAGCTTTTGGCTTAGCATCGCTAACACTCGCGGCTAAAAACTGTGCCTCTTGAACACCATCAAGAATGGCTAAAAGAACCCTTATAGTGTAAAGAATAGTAACAGCCACAGCTACATTACGAATTATTGCTACAACATCGCCAGAGATATATGGAACCAATTCTATCGATATTTGAATGATTAAAGATGGACTGATTTGTGCAATGCGTTTTCCAACGTCTGACGACAAGAGAATATCAATCCAGACAGCTTTTGCTAAATTGCGCCATTTTTTAAACGAATGTTGAATAATCCAATTAGCTAATGGAAATGCAAAATAAGCCACAAAAACAATTGCAATTAGATAGGCAGAAATTTCAACAAAACGATTATCTACTAGTAAATTCAGGCTTTCCACTTTAAGTTATCCTCACTTTATACTTTGCTGTTTTCTCATTTGGCGTTAAAAGCATATCTGTCAATACCAATTACTAAAAAATACCTTAACCGAAGTAAGTTGATCTAGACTTATTCTCTCTAACCACTACTTTTACATTCGAAACACCAGTTTTCCTACAATGTTATTACATATATAGAAAATCATAAAAAGAGCATACCAAACTCATTCAACAAAATAATAAAACTAAAAAAAACATTTTCCAACTTTTTATTTATTTTATCGTCTGCTTGTATTTCTTTTTTCACTGATATGCTTCATTATGTGGACATAAATTTTCATTTGCCTATATATTCTAATGCTAAAATTTTTTTCAGTACTCAGTGTCATAGTATTTGTAACAATCAACAACCAAGGTTATTGCGATGATTCCACACGAGAGTCATTGATTATAAAAAATCCTCACGCTGCTGCTCCTAGACCTGGAGTCAGGAACATTGCAATTTATATTGAAAACATAATTAACAATTCTTCAAAAGATGAAGTGTTACAAAAAGTAACTTCTCCAGTTTTTAGCGACTTAGAACTTCATGAAATGAAAATCAAGGGAGGGTTGATGCAAATGAGAAGAGTAAGCTTGATCACCATACCTGCGAAGTCTTCAATCTCATTGGCAAGTGGTGGTTTACATATCATGGGACTCAACATTGTAAAGCTTGATAAAGACGCGAAATCATTTCCCGCCACTCTGCATTTTGAAACATTAGGCGCTATAGCAATAGAAGTAAATATTCATCATTCCTTTCAAACTCATAACCATTCTCACTGATAAGCAGGCTAATTGAAGTTATACTTCGTAATCAAAAAAGTCTATAGTACAATCAAGTGTGAACAACACTACAATTATTTGTTAAACTTTATCAATAATCTACCTTTAAAGAAATAATTAACAGAATTTCTAATGCCTAGAAAGACAGCTATATTTATTCTCTTTACTATTCTGTGCTTACCACTTTTATACGGTTTATTTGCCAAATTCGTCGAAACAAAAATTCACCTACTGATAGAGCGTGAAGGTACCGAAATTACCAACAGTGAGGTAAAAATTGATTCCTTTAACCTTGCTCAATTAAGCACTGCAAACATACAAAATTTCTCAGTCCTGAATCCAGATGGATTTTCAAGCGCAGATATCTTCAAAATAGGCGCTTTTGTAATTAACTTGGATATTCTAAGTTTATTATCTGATAAAGTTGATATTGAAGAAATCAAAATAGATCAACCAAACATTCTCGTGGAATTTAATAACCAGCTACAATCGAATCTTTGGGTAATCAGGAGTAATGTACTTGCAAAAACTAAGTTAATAAATAACGCGGAGAATAAAACAAAAGTAAGTTCATTTAATAGGAAAAAACTATATATTAAGAAGCTGGAAATACTAAATCCTCTCGTTGAGTTAAAATATACTGCCTCACAAAATACAATCCCAATAAAAATTCAGAATATTAAGTTAGAGAATCTTGGAGGAAATACGGGTAAATTTCCAGAGGAGTTAACAAACGAGATCCTAGAGAAATTAAATTTCCAAATTACTATGAAAAGCCAACGCTATTTAAATGATCAAATTAGTAAAATACAAAGTGAGAAAAAAAATTTAGAAAAGAAATTTGACAAACTAAAAAAAAATTTAAAGCTTAAGTCTCAAGGTATAGAAAGTGACACAAAATTGAAATTAGAAAAAGAGCTACAAAAACTTATGCCTTAAAGTACGTTATGAAATTTTTATTGTACGTTGTAATTTTTTTCAATTCTATCCTTATAATCAATGGGAAACTTTTTAGTTCCGAAGAAAGTTTTGCTGTGGTAGTGAGGGTTTCAGATGGTGACTCAATTATCGTAAGAAATTATAATCAGGACTTGCAAAAAATACGTCTGGCAGGAATTGACGCCCCAGAATTGAATCAGCCTCACGGTTCAAGTTCGAAAATAGTACTTAGAAAATTAGTATTACATAAAACAGTAAGAATTCGAAAAATCAGCACAGATCGTTACAATCGGACGGTTGGGATTGTTTTTTTTGAAGGTGAGGATATAAATATGCAGATGATTATGAAAGGGGCAGCGTGGGCATACAAAAAATATCTTAAAGTTTTGCCCGATAGTAAAAACAGTACATATTTAGAAGCGGAGAAAAACGCTAGATCTAAGACGTTAGGGCTATGGAAAAATGATAATTCAATCCCTCCTTGGTCATGGCGTAAAAAATATAAACAGAGATAAGAGAACCATTTCCAGTATTTTCGCTCTACTTATTTTATTATCGCAAATTTAAACTATGCAAAATTTATCACTACAACTCCTAGCAGCTTGCTTAGGCATAATTTTCTTTTTTTCAATTTTATTAGCGCCCATGGTATTTAAAGTTCTCAACAAAGAAAGTGCAAGCCTGTACTTAAGGAATTTTTTTCCTCGGTTTTATATATCTCTGGCTTTGCTATGCGCCATTGCCGGAGGAGTGAATCCAGAACCTTTTGAATCGGGCCTAATATTCCTTTGCTCAGCGCTTTTTCTTTTAAGCCGCTGGCCATTGACTCCCGCTATTAATAAAGCAACTGATAATCAGAATAAAAAACTGTTTACTACACTTCACGGCTTAAGCGTTTTGATTCTAGTAACGCAATTAGTGATCATATTCACTATATTATTGAATAGTTACGTCAATATAATCTAATCATATGGAGACCATTAATTGGTTTTGCTTAAAAACGTGGAAACAGAGCAGTGTTAACACTGCCTGGTGCCTACTTGGCTGTTCAATTGGAGATTTTGGGACTATTTTTTTTTTTCAAATATACCAAGTTGACGTTCCAATTTTATTTATTATGACACTCGCAATTTTAAATGGACTTATTACTTCAATTGCTCTTGAAACCTTTATTCTTTGCTTAAAACACCCCTTTCTCTTTTCTCTCAAAACTGCCTTGGGAATGTCCTTACTGTCAATGGTCTCAATGGAGATTGCGATGAATCTCACGGATTATTTTTACACTGGAACGGCCAAACTTACACCTTCAGCTGTAGCATTAATGCTAATGGCTGGCTTTTTGACACCGCTACCGTATAACTACTGGAGACTCAAAAAATTCAACAAATCTTGCCACTGATTTAAAAGGTCAACAAAGTATTTCTCTTAGTGGCTCAAGTAAGCCGGGGGTAGTAATTGATTTTATGTCTGCATTTCTTGTGCTAGTTAGCTTCACTAGGAGTTTTGATTTGCCATCACCAAAAGTTCCTTCTCTGTAATCTTTTGATGTTATGACAGCTTTTGATAGCGAACAATCAAATGCCAATTTTAATTTTACTGATTGATACCGAAATTCTTTTTTGAAATTTCTTTCCTCATCAAATGATACTATAAGAGTTATGGGCACAAAATCATTTTGGGAAATTGTTTTTCCCTGTTTAGGAAGTGAGTAAAAAACTGACTCTTTTTTCGATAGTATTAAAGGTTGATATCCCCTCAGATACGCAAAGTGTAGGTTTTTTTTATCAGGCTCAGATAAGCCAAGAGAAAATGCGTTCATTGCACCCAGATATTCTAAAAAAGACTGGTCCAACTGAAAATTTATAACTTTTCTAACCTGATATACCATTTCTTTAAATCGATTGTAATGTTCAAAAGCTCTTTTCATGGTTAACAAATCTACAGACTTTTCTTCAACTGTAACCTGATTTAATTTTAAAAAATCATTCAAATTATCTGAATTAGTGGCAAAATTGACGTCTTGAGGAACTGATACAGAACCTCTGTTTGGACTATCTACTGCACTTATTAATTTTCCTTGAATTATCCCGATAACAAGACCGTCTGGACTTATTATTGGGCCTCCAGAATTTCCAATCTGCACTGGTGCGCTAAACTGAAAGCTATTTACATCACCCAAATAACCTTCTTTTCCACTGATTATTCCTGATGTAATCTTCAACTGTTTACCCTGAATTAGTGGCAAGGGATAACCAAAAACAAAAACTTCTAAACCTGTGGGAATTTCAGAAAATTTCCCTAAAGGCATTGCCGAGGTTCTCTCATCAATTTTAATGAGAGCTAAATCACTGACTTTATTAGTTGAAATTACATCAGCTATAAAAAATTTGTCGGAATGATAATTTTTTACTTCAACTTGACTTGCATTTTTTACCAAATGGAAGGAAGTTATTAAATGACCAGTTTGGCTAACTGAAAAAGCTGTGCCGGAATCACTGGAGAGACTATTACTAGCATTGACTGCGCAACAAAAACTATGTAAAAAAGTTATGAAGAGCATATATCGCAATCGAATCATTTTTCCCTAAATGATTCTTTCAAAACTTTTGTTATTGGCGAAAAGATATATTCCAATGGAGATCTCTTTCCCGTAATTATATCAACCTGAGCAGTCATACCTGGTATCACTTTTAGAAATCTATCTTTAGCTGTCAGGTAGTCTTGATCTAAATCAACCTTCACAACATAAAAATTTTCGCCCTGATCATTTGTAGTTGTATCTGCAGCTACTATGCTAACAATTCCTGTTAAAGCTCCAAAAACCGAAAAATCATAAGCTGTTATCTTAATTTGTGCTTTCTGGCCAAGCGCAATAAAACCAATATCTGATGGAGTGACATTACACTCCACCACAATGGTTGTATCAGCGGGGACTATTTCTACGACTGGTTCACCAGATTTTACTGCACTACCCACCGTTGAGACTAAAATACGATTCACAATTCCATCAATAGGAGATTTAATTTGCGTTCTATCTGCTTTATCAGCTAACACTCGAATTCCCTGCGTTGCTGCCAGATAATCAGCTTTTGCCTTCGATAACTCTGTTAGGATTTCTGCCTGAGATTCAAACTCAAAAGATTTTAGTTCAGCCTTCGCACGATTCAATTCCTGCAGAGCAATTTCTTGACTAGCCTTCGCCTCGGAAAATGATTTTTCAGATTTGATTTTAGATAACCGAGACTCTAAGCCTTTTGCAACCAACTGCGTAACAACATCGAGCTCTTCCCTGGCTGCAGCGAAAGCAGCTTTAGCAGAACCTAAACGGGCAAGAGCTACTTTAATATCATTATCCTTCTGAGAGAAGTTAGCTTTTCTCAAAGCCATTCTTTGAAGAAATAACGCCTTTTCATTGTCAAAAATCTGCGAAAACTCTGTCCTTTTAGGTTCTTTATCAAGAAAGGAGCTTTTACCAGAATATTCACTTTGTAATCTGGCAATTCGAATTCCTAAAAGAGCAACATTAGCACTTTGAATATTATAGTCACTTGCCGCCTGCAGTGGACTCAAGGAAACAAGTAGATCATTTTGATTTACAAAATCTCCTCTAGAGACATGAATTTTATCTACTAGCCCTCCCTCGAAATGCTCTATCGTCTTCAGGCGAGAATATGGATAAACCTTACCCTCTGCGGTAATAACCTGATCAAACTCTGCGAAATAAGCCCAAACCAGAAAGGCACTCAAAAACAACAATAAAATATAGAGTATGGCAATACCTGAGTTTTCTCTCTTATCAGTATCATAAGCAAATAGGCTTCCTAACATCCCAGAACCTACCCGAAAAAAAGATTCGATACTGATCCATTTAGCAGCAATCTTTCTTCGGGTTTTATATGGAAGCTTTCTAAAAATATACGTAAAAGGCACCACCAAGATTTTCAGTGGGAAAAAAATAATTTTGGCTAAAACCGTAATAATTTCAAATAGGATTCTCATGCTTGATCAAGTTAAAGCTTTTGAGCTCACTCCTTTTCGTGAGGTTGCAGAAGTTGATTTTTTTGGAGAATCATTTGCAGCGGTTGCTTTTAGGAAACCATCAACTGATCCGCTGCCAATAATTTTTCCCTTTTCTAAAACAATGACTTTATCAACAAGACACAAAAGTGAAGTTCTGTGAGTAATTAGAATCAAAGTAGATTTAAGTTTTTGTTTTTTGAAAGCATCAATAAATTTTTTTTCCGTTTTTGCATCCATGGCACTACTTGGTTCATCAAAAATTAATATCGGTGGTTTTTTTACTAATGCCCTTGCAATTGTGATCGCTTGTCTTTGACCCCCAGACAAACCCTCGCCTCGTTCATCCAATTTCTGTTTGTAGCCCTTTGGGTTTGCATCAATGAATTCAGCAGCACCGGATAAATTTGCAGCCCATAAAATATCTTCAGTACTTACATCGGGTGATCCAAGAGATATATTTTGCTCAATAGTTCCTGCAATTAACCATGGATCCTGAGACACAAAACCAATATTTTCTCTAATCTCAGAGGGGTCAAGCTGCAGAATATCAATACCATCTAAATAAATCTTGCCTGATGCCGGTAAATATAATTTAGTAATTAGTTTTCCTACTGTCGTTTTTCCTGAACCCACTCGCCCAATAATGCCAATTCTTTCTCCTGCATTAATATTGAATGTAACCTCATCAACGGCATTAAAGTCTTGTCCAGAGTAAACATACGATGCTTTTTCAAACTTAATACCACCCTTGAAACGGTCTCGTTTCAAGTAATCTGACTCTTTACTATGTTCAGTGGGTTGTTCCATTAATGAATCTAGAGATTTATATCCAGCTACAATTTGATTTAGTCTTGATAATAATTGAGCTAATTGGACGAAAGGCATTATCGCTTTTCCAGATAAAATAGTGCAAGCTATGATTGCTCCATATCCATAGTTGCCGCTAGTTACAGTCACTGCTCCAACAGTAACAACAGATATTTGAACTGCTTGTTGAATTTCCTGAGTTAAATTCGTTGAGAAAAAAGTATGCTTTTTGGCTTCATCAGCAATTTTGGCTTGACGCGCCACAACGTTTTTGAACTTCCTTCTTAAAAATCCTCCAGCACCCAGCAGCTTAACCGTCTCTAATCCAGACAGAGTTTCCACCAAGACTGAATGTTTGTCATGAGCCTCATCCAATGAGGTTTCTGAAATCTTTTTTAATCTCGGTTGCATATATAGCGTAATCAAGACAATTAAGCCTATACCAATCATTACTGGAATAACCATATGTCCGCCAACGTACCAGATAAAGAAAAGAAAAATAAAAGCAAATGGCAAGTCAATTATTGACACCAGAGTGGCTGATGTAAAAAACTCCCTAATTTGCTCATATTCTTTTAACGTGCTAGCTAGTGCTCCAACACTTCCTTTTTTAGACTCGTGTCGCAAATCAATAATTTGTCCAAATAATTTATCAGCGATGATAATATCAGCTTCAACACCCGCAATTCCAAGCAGCCTTGTTCGCACTGTTTTAATCGCATAATCTGCAATCAAAAGGAATGCCATCGCAACTACTAACATATACAAGGAAGACATTGCCTGCGCAGGGATAATTCGTTGATAAACGATTAAGGCAAAGAGCGAGGTACCAATAGCAAAAAAATTTGTCAGAAAAGAAGCCAACCCAGCTTGTAAAAGAAACTTTCTATTTTTCCATAATGGCGCAAAAAACCAATGTTTCTCAATACCTGGTATAACAGCTAAATGCTCAGTTTCTCTCTCAAAAAATCTGTAAATCTTTACATCTTCATAGGTCTTCAAAAAAGGTGCTACCTCGACCCAATACCCATTGAGATCTCCCCCTATCTCCTTAAAAGTGACCGTTTGCTTTAAGTCATCATGGGAGAAAAGAAAAAATTTATCAACTACTGCAACCAAACCAACTCCATTGAACCTCTCGGGATCGATCTCTGAAAGGCTTGAAATCATTTCGTGATCAATAGCTACATCCCTTAAACATTCCGTCAGCCAAGCCAAACTCTTTTTCTCCTCTGGGGCGGAGGACAAAGCCCTTGCCTCAGCGGGAGTCAAAGAAGAATCAAACCTTAATGTTATTTGGTAAAGCAACTCATCAAAATCTACTTGGGCCTTCATATGCCCAATTCAAATACATTAAGCAACTGATTAAATTTTGCTAACATCGAATAGTAGCTTACATTTTTGTCAATTAATGCATCGAGTAAATTCTTTGCGGCACCAACATACTCCTCTTGTGCTCTGAACAGATCCGTTATAGACGTTCGATTCAATTCGAACAATTCTTTATTAATTTTGTTTGTAACTTTCGCTCCTCTGACTAACTCAGATCTGGATAGTACCGCTGCGGCCTGTGCATTATATTCAGAGATAGACTCTTCCATCTCTCTTCTAATTTCTAGTTTTAATCTTTCAAGCTCAAAACGCAACGAATTAACCCTTGATTGACTCTGAGCTATTTTCGAGGTTTTTTTATACCCCGTGAAAATATTCAAATTGTAGCTTAACATTACACTTGATTGCTCCTGCGGGGATAATAAATTTGTGTCACTATTTTGATACCCTGCCTCTAGTCTAAAACTTCCAAACCGTTCTCTTTTTTCAGCTCTGTGGCTCATTTCCGCAGACCTTAAACTATTCTCTATTTCCATAATTGGAAACAGTCTTGAAATATTCTCCTCATTTATCACCAGACTTAATTGAGCTACATCGGGCAGTTGATACATCTCTGAGGGTAAAGAAATATTCCCAAAAAGCTCTGTAAAGCTAGACTTGCTGTTTTCTAACTTTCTAACTGCAAATGGAATTTGATCGAGTGACTCCGAGACTTTCGCCTCTGCTCTTAGAACATCTGCATTACTACTGCCCCCAACTTCTTCACGCATCTTCACAGATTCAAGAAAATTTTTACGAGCATCAACATAGCCGTTCGATAACTTTAACTGCATATCCGCTCTATAAACTTCGTGAACGGCTTCGATCAGCCTTAATAAGAGCTCAGTCCTTTTAGCACTGACCTTAGCTTCATTAGCCATAGCGTCACTCTTCGTGGACGAATACCTGCTCCCAGTCACATCAAAATCATAAACAAGCTGACTCACCGAAAATTTGATATTTTTGCTAGAGCCGTTACTATTAGAACCACTTTTTAAACCTCCACCAAGAGACGACTGAACCTGGGGTAAAAAACCTGAAAATGCTTCGTCTTTTTTAGCCTCAGCAAGTTTTAAATTTTCTAGCGTCTGCAAAAATAAAGGTGTGGATCCAAAGGCTCCAGATACTAAGTTTTTTAATTTCTTAAAACTTGGCGACGAGGAGGGGCGGCTCGCTTTTTGAAGAATTTGATCAACTAGTAGATTTAACTCCTTAGATGACTCATCGTCTAAAAGAAATTCCTCTTTTTCCTGCCCATGTACATTTACAAAACTGGAAAAAACAAAAATATAAAAAACTAAACTAAATTTTATGAACTGCATTATTTATGGCATCCATTTCATCAGCATCAAAAACTCCAAACTCTGGCATTAAGATAGCAGCAGTATAAGTATTTGAAGTCTCTTCCTCGACAAGGACAGCAGCAAAATTTTCTTCTCCATGTACGGTCACTGTGCTACTCTCATCAAACCCAGCTATAACAAGAGAATCACTACCCACTGAATCACTTACACTCCAATCCTCAATTAAGCCGACAATATTTACACCGTCTGCCTGTACTCCTTCGTCCTCTAACAAAACATCCAAAGCCATATCCATTTCTGACTTATCCGTATCGTCAAGACTATAATTCTCGATATCATCAAAGTCATCTTTTGCTAAAACAAAAACGTCACTGCCATTTCCGCCGGCAACTGTGTCGTAACTACTTTCTGCAGCTTTATCTCCATCAACATAAATAATATCTTGATGATCACTACCAATTATGATGTCGACACCACCTCCTCCGTAGATTAATGTACCGCTGTCATACTCCATAGAGGAATTTGCTACGATCACGTCAAATCCCCGAGTTCCATGTATACTTTCGGCATCAAACTCAATCAATTCCCCATCTAAAAATGGATCAGTCGAAACTACTTTTTCAAAAGTAGGGTCAATAAAAGAGACGTCTGAAATACCACCAGCATTAGAGAAATTCGAAAATTGCATTACCTCTTCCTCAACTGATTCCGAAAAAGAATCCTTACCCAACATCACATCAGACCCAAAAATTGCATCTCTATAAATCTCCTCCTGCTGAACCTTCTTTAAATCAGGGATAATAAGGAAATCGGCAGTTGTTCTAAATTCATTAATATCTTCAAAGTCCTCAAAATTATCTTTTGCTGCCACCACTAAATTTGCCTGTACAGAATTGACAATACTGTATTCAACCTGTCCAGCATTCAATTCATAATTATCGACTTGCTGCATCTCAGCTAAATCCACTATAGATAATTCATAAGTCCACTCATCGTCATTTTGCTCAAATGTCTTTGAATCAAGTAACACCCCAGCTTGAGTAATGTCCAATCTTGTTTCAAGTATGGAAGAGTTCTGACCTTTAGGTGACGCAGCAAAATTAAGAGTTGAAAGATCATTAAGAAAGTTAACTTCTCCTATTTCAACATCATCAATAAACGAAGGATCTTTACTAATACTTATAAATGGTTGGTCAACTACGGGCTCGAAAAAAACATCTATTTCATATGAGGTATCACTAAAAACATCGCCGTCGCCAACACTAAATGAAATTATGTAATTTCCGTGCATATCCTCACTAGGAAGATAAAATAATTCGGCAGAAGCCCCTTCTAAGGAAAACTGAGAGCCGTTTTCTCCTTGACTAATATCTACCGTATCCCCCGGTGAAAATACTATATTCTCAACATCATCAACCTTGTTTACAATTGCCGTAAGCTCACTTTGTTCTGAGAAACTTTCAATACGAACCGAAGTATACCTATCACTGACATCTGGATCAACAAAGTAACTTAAACCAAAATCTTCAGGGCTCAACTCTAAAGCAATATCTTCTTTTCCGCTTAATTGTATGTTTGGTACCAGCCCCTCATCATCAATTAAAGCTGGAGCTCTATTTGCAATAAAATCAAGTGATATAGTTTGAGAAACAGAAGTCTTCTCATCGCTGAGACTTATTTCGTAATCTACACTTATCTCATCACTACTTGTAAGGAAACTAGAAAAAAATTCTGATGTATCACCAACCGTCCAGGAAAGCATATAATTTCCGCCAGAGGTTACTATTTCACCACCAGGGGATAATTCAGAAACAAAAACACCATCTTGATTACCAACATCCGATATATTTACTAAATTAAAATTGACAACTTCTTGAAGACCAGTTTTTAGCTCCGTCATAGCATCATAGCTTTCAGAAACATTATTTTCATTCATGATTGAAGAAGTTGTAGTTTGCCCTACTGCCTCGTAGTGTGTCTCGGAATCTATAGTTGGTTCTGCTAACGTTACTCTTAAGGTATCTGAAAGATCTCTATCAAAGAGGTTTATTGATCCTTCCAATTGAGAATCCCCTGCACGCTCACTTATTAATCCATTCACATCAGAATCATCATCAAAACTAATTTCTGGTGTGTCATCTGTACCAACTATTTCAATAGTAATATTTTTATCTAGCAGTCCTTCTTCAGTTAATTGTGCGATTCTATCCGCGATATGTAACGTGTATTCCTGAGTTGACACTTCATTTTCTGCAAGATACTCAACCTCTTCGCCGTCAACACTATATTCCCAAAAAACTTGAGCAAGCTCTCCAGCTACTTCGAGGGGTTCACTGGTATCACTAAACGCATCACCAGAAGTCTGAGAACTGTTCAATGAAATTTCTATCTCTGGATACCTAATTTCGGCAGATAAATTACCAATATAGCCGCCACCAAATTCAGAAATATTTACTTCATGATGTGGGAAGTCACTTTCGTCTGCATCTCTAAAACCAACATTTCCTGAAATGCTTAGTATCTCAGCCTCATCAAAAGGATCTTTCTCTGAAAGCTCAACAATTCTTCCAAAATCACCCAAATCATCTGCTACGAGTTGCGGTTTAGCATTGATGAAATTTACACCTTTGTCATTTAATTGGCCAACTTGTTCATCACTCAATAATTCATGTTTCATCTCAATACCAGTAAGCCTCAAGCCAGGAATTTGGTTCAATGAGAGACCGATTGAGTCAGGAACTACTACCTCAGATGTAACCGTCTTACCAGATAAATCCATACCATAATCGAATAAACTTAAGGCTTCAAATGGGTCTAGGCTAGCTTCTAAAACACCTATATTGCTTTTGCCATCAAGTATATCGGTGAAACTCACTCCCTTCTCATTGAATTCAAAAATTTCTGCTTTGGGTATGAGATCAAGAGGCTCTGACCGAACAATATGCAGACCATCTAGGTGAAAATCTTCAATATTTAATAATCTTGAAGCATCGACTGCATTTGTACTCTGATTTGCAAGAAGTCCTTTCTCACTAAGATCAACTCCAGCAGAATCGAGTATCAATGCGTCGCCCACAGAAATCAGCTGATCGGATAGTAGAACCGTAGCATGAATTCCATCATTAAGCTGTACACCCAATTCTGCAATATTAGCTAGTGTTTGCGCATTACTAATAATGGGTCCATCAAGGCTTTTTAATAAAACTCCACTTAAATCAATTCCAGAAATATTAATCAGGATTGCAATATCTTCAAGATTATTAATAACTCCAACTGCTTGAAACGAATTGGGCAGTATAAAACCTAACTCTTGAGCTAGGCTAATATTTTCAACGTTGATCTGTGCATCGCTCAACTGCAAACCTGATACATTCAATTTGGACGAATCAACATTTTTTAAATCTCCAAGAGTTAAGTTCGCATCAGCTAAAAGAGCAATAATGTCAGTAAGATTAGAAATCGAATTAGATTCTAGTGTCACTCCATCAAAAATCTGAAGATTACCTTTCTCAAATATTGAGGTCAGCTCAGAAACTTTAGCTAAACCTTTTACTTTTAACTGTTGCATATCAAAATTAAGAGATTCAGAAGCAAAAGCCGCTGCTGCGGAAGGAGAGGCTTCTCCACTAACCCCATTAAGTCCTAAATTGGCAAGCTTACTCGATAATGTCGAAGAGACCTTGCTTGTGGTTTCTAGAGAAACCATTAAATTATCCGGATCCCTTGAATTTTGAAAGGCTAAAACAGAGTCTTCTAGATTGGTACCCAGATCGCGATTCACAAGACGTAATGCCTGCTCCAGAGATATGCTGTCTGAACCATCTGCAGACGCAAGCTCAACCGTTGCTCCTTCTAAAGAGCCACGATATTTGTTCATCGCAAAATCAAGTGAGATAGTAGAGTTTCTCACCGAAACATCTAACGGCAACCCTAGCCCCGCAGTCGCGATGGAGTCAAGATAACTCAGCGTATTCTTTTCAGCATCACTTATTGATGACAAGGAACCCCCTTCAAAAGTAAAACCAGCAGCAACAAGATTCTCAGCATCAGAAAGAGCAATCTTTTGTCCAAAAAGGCTTAACTTTTTAACACCACCGTCAAAAATTTGCTGGGCATTTTCAGCAATACTTGTCACGTCATTAGCAGTCGCCTTCAAACCAATTAAACCAGAATCACCCGAAATAGGTAAATATTCAGAACCATCTTTTGTAAATCTTGAAAAGCTCAAACTTTTTGACGTAACACCCTGAACCTGGGTCAGTGAAGGCGATACTTCACCAATTACTGCCACTCTATCAACCCCTAAACTTGTTAGACTAGAATCAGTCCTGGCAAGATCAGATACAATGTTATCAATATCTCGAGAGTTTTTTACAACAACATAGGATGACTGAAAGCTTGGTTTTGCAGATCCAGTTCCATAATTATCCGCAATGGCCAACAGTTCAAAATTCTTTTTGGAAAGGAATACATTTTCTAAATTTAAAGTCTCCCCCCCGGGTATTAATAACCTAAAGCCATCAATAATCATCGAACATAGTTGCTCGGCATCAGCTTGGTCACTGCCAGTGAGTTCAACTTCGATTGAAGGTTTGAACGTAGAGGATACAGGCAACCCCTTTTCTTTCAGTGTTGTTAAAACATTTTTTAGTGAAGAAGTTTCAATGCCGTTCGAATCAGTTATTTCTCCTCCGGTAAAACTTAACCTCGATTCATTTGTAACGATATCGTAAGCTTCCTTAGCTCCAATTGAAATCCCATTTTTTAACTCTATTGTGTTAATTCCTAAAGAGTAAAGTTGTGATGCCTTCGAGGAAACCTCGGAAAACTCTGCCGATGACTCAATATAAAGGTTTGGGCTATTCAAAAAAGTAATTGAAGAATTTGCTGCCGACTCGACAAATAATTCTGCTGTACTCAAGGGAATGCTTAAACCCTCTAAGTCGAAATAACCAACCCCCATCGTTTCAAGATCTTGCATTTTATTAGCTAATGAGTCCAACTGACTTACAGCGTTTG
>CEOK01052108.1_pt1 | contig 15920 bp, 12 predicted proteins | sample 427001 | NCBI WGS metagenome assembly CEOK01 (sample SAMEA2591108, study PRJEB7988) | marine metagenome | isolation source: saline water (ENVO:00002010), including | reverse complement strand
AAGTGCCATCAGCAAGCACAGGGCAGTATATATCAATTTGATGGTCTAAGCAGGCAAGATAATCATCAGTTCCATGACCTGGGGCTAAATGAACAATCCCTGTACCATCTTCTAAATTTACAAAGTTTGCGCCTAAACATACACCATCTCTTTCACAAAAAGGATGCTCATAGTGTTGTCCAATAAGATCTTTTCCTTTAATGGTAGAAATAATGTGAGGTTTAGTGTTTGTCATAGAAGCCACTTTATCAACAAGTTCTTTTGCAATAACGTAATAGGAACCCGAAAAATCAACAAGACTGTAATCAAATTTCTCTTCAACCGCTATAGCTAAATTTGCAGGAAGGGTCCACGGTGTGGTAGTCCAGATCATAAAAGAAATATCAGTATTTATTTCAATATTAAATAAAGTTGCCAAAGAACTTGATTGTTTTGATTTAAATGCCACATAAATAGAGGTATCTTCTTTGTCATAATATTCCAATTCGGCTTCTGCTAACGCTGTTTGGTTTGCAATTGACCAATGAACAGGCTTTAATTTTCGATAAACGATCCCTTCAGAAACAAGATCAGCAAATACATTCAAAACAGCTTGCTCATATTGTTTTTGCATTGTTAGATAAGGCCTATCATATTGGGCTAAGGTCAGTAACGATTGCATTTGACCTGCTTGTAATTTGATATACTTTTTAGCATAAGCCATGCATTCGTTTCGAATAGCCATTTTTTGTTGATCAGGTTCAAGTTGTGATATTTTTTGAATTTTACCTGACTCTGTTAACTCTGACATCACCTTATGCTCAATCGGTAGGCCATGGCAGTCCCAGCCTGGAATATATTCACAGCGCTCTCCCATAAATAATCGCGATCGAACCACAAAGTCTTTTAAAACTTTATTGAGTAAATGTCCAAGATGAATATTTCCATTCGCGTACGGAGGTCCATCATGAAAAATAAATGGAGGATTATTTCTTGTTGCTTCATCTATAACAGAATATAGCTGCTTTTTTTTCCATTTTTTAAGAGTTTGGGGTTCGTTTTGTGCTAAATTTGCTTTCATCGGAAATGATGTTTTAGGTAAATTAACAGATTTTTTTATTGTCTTAATATCAATGTTTTTTGTACTCATGTTGTTAAAGTGTAATCTATCCTTAATGCATGCTCAAGGTTTATGATAACAAATAAACTTAAGATCAAAAAATATCTAATATAATCTTAATTTAAGTCTTTAAATATAAATCATATTTTCGATATTTAAAAATAAAAAAACCTCCGTTTCCGAAGGTTTTTTTATTTTTTTTAAAAAGAGAGTATTTAATAATCGTTAAGTAAAAAATCTTCCCAGCTTTCTCTTGGTGTAGCGTGGATTTCTCTCAAAATCTCTCTATCTACATAATGTGAAATAATATCTAAGTTTTCCATTTGTTGTCCCTCTTTGTTTATTTTTTTTATTTATCTTTTTGAGATACGAGGGTAATGCCTTCAGGTTGTAAATTGTAAACATCGAAATTTATTAATATGTTAATGGAGCTCTAAATTATAATAAAACATTTTTGTTGAAGATAATGAGAATTAGTATATAATTCTAAAACTATTTAATAAATTAACCAAAATATTTTAGTAATTATCATCCTTGAAACTGATTTTCTAAATGCAGGTTGTTAATGATAAGGAGAAATGAATGGATTATAAAATTGAACATATAAGCTGGAATATTTCAACAAAAATAAACAGTTTAGCTAAAAATCAACGCTTACCAAAAGTACGGACCAATTTACTAGATGCGAAAGTGATTATTCCAAAGCACCCATCTAGATCGAATAACCCGTTAAGTGACTATAAAAAAAATAAACAGCTGTCTCAAAAATATAAGAATCCTAAAAAATCATTTGTCAGATCAAGGATTACAATAGGGGATCTTGGTAAGAAACACGCCTACAGTTCGCTATCTTATCTTTTACCACATGAAGATAATGAAGCATTAGCACCATTAAGACGAAAACCGCATAGGCCAACAGATAATGAAGTACCAGTGTCTGAAATAAGAAATAAATTACCGGAACTTAATTCAAGACACTTTAACATAAACCAAGCTAAAGATCTTTTTATTAAAAAGGCAAACACTCCTAGCCCAAACAAAAAAAAAGTTAAACCGTTAGAAAAAATGGATACTCAAAGAGCAATAAGATTTGTAGACGGAAACGATAAAATAGATCCAAATTCAAATAAACTGCACAATAAAGTAGATTTGTTATCATCATTTTTAACAAAAGAATCAAATAATCATATTAAGGCATTATTAGTTGCTAGAGCACAATATTTAAATCAAGAAAAAGAGTTTAAAGTAAAAGAGTTTTTAGAATTATTGTTTTTTGGTTCTAAAAACGAAGATGATTTAAATAAGAAGGAAAAATTTAATCTTTCTCCAACAAAAAATAAGGCAGTTGAAATAGGGGAGTTGGGACAATTAATTTTTTGTGATGGAAAATATAGATTAAAGCCATTAGTTTTTCCAGAGTCTATCAATGGACAAGAGTTTATTGAAAAAATACATAAACACTTTAAGCAAAAAATTAATGGTCATGAATTTTTTAATAATTTAAAATCAAAACAACTTTTACACGAAACATTCAAAGAATTAAGCATGAAAGGAAAAGCTAAAGATATTATTTAGCGCTATTTGTTTTTCTTAACATTTAAGTTGTTGTATTATATTTTTTTATATGAAAATTAATGAACTTATACGGTACGAACGTAAAAAATCGGATTTCACGCTTGTTAAATTAGCTGAAAAGACAGGTATTTCTTATTCAAAATTAGTAAGAATTGAATTAGGTAAAATTATTCAGCCTGATCCAGAAGAATTGAGAAGGTTATCTAAGGCATTAAACCTTGAATTTAACCAGCTTTTAAGTGTAGCTGGGTTTGAGTTTGAATCAAATAATGATCAAGAAAATAAGACAATGTCTAAAATTAGTTTTTATAATTTTTCTGACTATCATAAAGCAATTATCGAAGAAAAAAAACCAAAAGAAATACACAAGAGGGCCTTTCCATTTAAAAAAGAAGTTAATTTATTTGGGCTATATTTAGATCATAGTTTTCAGTTTTTTGAACCATTTAATCAACTAATTTTAAAAAGAAATCAAGACTTAACTGAAAATTTAAATTTTATGCTTTATAGTGTCAATGCAAAATCAGTTTTTTTTAGTCAGCTTAAGCAATTTTCTAATACTTGGTGTTATTATTACATGGGTGAAGAAATTGAATTGACGAATAAAGAAAAATTATTAGGAAGTGTGTTGCAGGTATCAATAAATGAATAAAAATATTGAAGAGATTTTAAAAGAAATAGCATTATCAATCATTCCAATTCAAGACAGAGAAGTTATTTTGGAAATGGTTATATCGCAACTACAAGAATCAATTGAATGTAACGCTACATTTGTTCTTTTAGGAAAATCTAATAAATCATTAACAAGTCAGAGCACAGAAGATAATTTTCCTGAATATAATCTTATAGCTGATTATTTTTATAATCGCTCGGATTTTATAGAAGCGAAAGAAATAAAAAAAGAATTTAAGTCTCTATATTATTTTTATGAACCTAAAATAAGCTTAAATTCAATTTTTCTTCCAATTCATTCATTTGAAGAGCTTCAAGCAATCGTTTTGGTTGTGCCTGTAAAAAATCAACCTTTTTCTAGTTCAACTAAGAACGCATTCTCAATGTTGCTCTACTATTTAATAATTGCGTTTGATCGGATTACTCAAATTGAGAGATTAGAACAGTCTTTGGCAGTAATTGAAAAAAAGAATAAGTTTATAGAGTCTATTAATAATAATTTAAAACAAAAGGTTTCTAAAGAAATAAAAAAATCAACTAAAGCATATAAGCTGATTGAAGAAATGTCTTTCAATGCAATGTTAACAAATTTAAACGCTGGAATTGCTCATGAAATTAATAACCCACTTACGATTATGCAGCTTGATATTGAGTTTATGAATAATTTAAAAATGGGTAACGCAAACCAAGAAAATGAATTCAAAGAGTATCTTTTATCATTAGAAAAAAATATTTTAAAAATAAAAGAGATAACTTCTACATTGATTAAATATGGGTTAGCCAGCTCTAAAGAAAAAAAACGGATAAATCTAAGTGAAATTATTTCCGATATTGAATTGATGGTAAATGGGTATGTAAAAAGGCATCAAATTGTATTTAATATTGAAGATCAAATAAAGAGCTGTTTTATCCAGGGTGACCAAATTAGAGTATATCAAGTCTTTATGAATTTATTACAAAACAGTTTTAAGGCATTAAAAAAAGAAAATAAAAAATTAATTTCTATAACATTATCTAAAATAGCTATCAATCAAGATTCTTTTATTAGTGTATCTGTAGCTGACTCTGGATGTGGAATGTCTGAGCAAGAGCTTGATAGTCTTTTTCAGCCAAAATTCAAAGAATCACTTAGTCCTGAAGAACCTAATTTAGGTTTAGGTTTAAGTATTGTAAAAACAATAATCGAAGACCATGGTGCAGAGATTATAGTGAACTCTCAAATATCGAAAGGCACAACAATTGAGATGCGGTTTAAAGAGGAAGTATTAGTGATTTAAACTTAATGCAATTTTTTTGATTTTGTTAAGCGAAAAGTTTTTTATTGTTTTTTTATTTTTGTAGTATCTAAATTTATTGAGAATATCATTAGGATTAAATGGCTTGGTAATAAAGTCATATGCCCCTGTGTTCATACACTTTAACATAAGTTCATTATCGTTAAATGCGGTAATAACAATTGGAATAACGGTTGGATAAAAATCAGTGACATATTGAATAAGATCTTCACCTGAATAGCCATCAAGAGCGATGTCTATAAACATAAATTCAGGGACGTCTGTTTGTAATGCTTGTATTGCTTCTTGGTAACTTAAAGCCATTTGTACTGTATAATTTTGCTGCTGAAACCATTGTGTCATTTTACTATTTAACTCGACATTATCTTCTACAATTAAAATTGAGGATGAGCCTTCTTGTTGATGAAAAGGACTGAAATAGTTTTTATTTAAGTTCGAAAATGGTAACTTATCAACATTTTTTTCAAAAAAATCATATTGTATTGCTGTGCTATCTTTATAACTTGTTGGGTTTAGTTCAATCGTTTTGTAGTAAATAAAATCGTTTATATCATCACAAACATGTAAAAGGTGCTTTAAGGTTTTATTTTTCTTGGACTCTTGTGAAGAGTTTTCAATAATTAGGTTAAGTTCTGATTTGTAAAAAGGAAACTCTAAAATACTATGTATCCCAATAGGGATGAGATTCTTGATATTTTTGCTTGAATAATCATCCATTAAAATAACAATATCTGTAAAAAAAGAAAGTTTTTTAAGCTTACGGATGAGAATTTCGTTATTGTTAAATGAGTCTAAATAATAAAATAAGATCTTGATCTGAGAGTTATTTTTTTTGAAGGATGCAACTAATTCATCTTGGTTAGCAGTAAATAACGATGAGTGTAGGGTTTCTTCAGTTAAAAAACATTTGAATTTATCATGATGCTTTTTAGGTAAGAAAAATGTATAAGTGTAATTAAAATTTAATTTATTCATAAATAATATAAAATAATACAGAAATGTGATTTTTTATATTATTAAAAAGATTGAAGAGTTTGTAAAGATTAAATTTAAATGCAGCAAATTGCTATTATAAAAAATATTGCTTAATTTTTTGGGTATAAATAGTTTATAATTATATTTATACCATGGAGCAAAAATGAAAAAGTACATATTAGCTATTTTAATTTTATATTTATCTGTATTTGTTAACGCTCAAACAAGCCTTGAACCTGGAGCAAAGCAAGAAATTTTTAAGCTTTGGGAAGTTGATATTAAAGAAATTTTTCCTAAGGAACCTATTTCAAAATATTATTCTCCTTTAATTATGGATACAGAATTAGTCTTTGGCTCTGAAAGTGGAGTAGTTAAGACGTTAGATGTGGATACGAAAAAAGTTCGAAGAGTGATTAAACTACCCATGGGTATAGAACGATCACAACAATTTGATTTTAGCGAATCAACAAAATTTGCTGTTTTTTTTGGCCCCCATCTAAAAAGTTTTAAATATTATTACTGTTCAGTGGATTTAGAGCAAAAACAAATGAAAGGTGTTGTTGCTCATGATAAAGAGTTTTTATCACTTGGTGAGTTTGCAATATTCGAATTGAATAATAATTTTGTTGTTTTTAACCCTTCGGTTGGTAGAGGTGTTTATACACAAAAGGAAAGAAAATATGATATTAATAAAAAGATTTTTACACAGGATACAAAACGTTATATTTTTCAAACGTCTAAAGGTAAATTAGTTGAAATAGGTCTGCCAAAATTTGGAGCCAGTTTAATTATGTCACCTCGATCAAATAGAAAAGATATTCTTGAATTTACTGAAATCATTAGTTTAAAACCTGACCAAATTGCAGATAATTTAACGGGTACAACACTATATTATCATAGTACTTCTGGAATGATTGGTTTAATGGATGTTGAAGAGAAAAAAGTTATTTGGGAAAGAAAATATTTTAAAGAAGGAATGTCAATTCAAGGCCCATACAGAATTAAAGAAAAGTTATTTTATCTTGTTTCCTATCCACCAGAAAAAGGAAAGTCTAATAAAGGTAAGTTAATTTGTATTAATAAAGATACAGGTCAATCCATATGGGTATCTGATGATTTACCGTTTAATAATTTTGGGATTGTAAATTTTGACCGTTATATTTTGTCTGTAAATGATGCTGGTGAACTATTATTTTTAAGTGTTGAAGATGGTTCTTTACGTAGCTTTGTTGAAGTAGGTCAAGGTATGTCTCGACCAATTGTTGTGCAAGACGATTTATATGTTATGACAAATACAAAAATTTATCGTTTTTTTAGTAATCGAATAGGTTTCAAAGCTAGACTATTATGGAAAAAATTCTTAAATAGTATTACTTAGAATTTTCTTTAAAACTTTTTAAGCCAAAATACAACGTTAAAAGTAAACCAAATATACCCAGAAAATAAGCTAAGCTGCCATTGTAAAGTGTACTACTTAATAAAATACTTAATCCAAATAAAAAATAAATCATAAAACTATCGCGTTTTAATAAACTAGTAATAATATTTTTTAAAATTTCATCACTATAGCATGTCGCCATTTTTGTATGTTTTAAAAAGGGAATCGATCGAATATTAAAAAAAACAAAACAGAGTATATTGAGTCCTAAAAGCATTTTGTAAATCCAAAGAAATGAAGAGAACCAATGTAATAGTGTAATATCTAAAATTAATTTAATAATGATAATTAGGAAGCTTAAATTAATAACATAAAGATAATTTTTACTGAAAAACTGTTTCATATTTATACAATTCCCAGATTAGAAAAAAAATAAACACTTATTTTTAATGACTAGAAGTTTATGTATGTGAAAGGTAGAATAAGTTCACAATTGTAAAAAGGATTAATTATGAACCAAGAAAATATAAGAAATATCGCTATTATTGCTCACGTTGATCACGGAAAAACCACAATGGTAGATGAGCTTTTTAAGCAAAGTGGTATGTATAGAGAAAATCAAGTTGTCGAAGAACGTCTTATGGATTCAATGGATTTAGAGCGCGAACGTGGAATTACGATTAAATCAAAAAATGGTTCATGTCAGTATAAAGATTATTTAATCAATATCATAGATACCCCAGGTCATGCTGACTTTGGTGGAGAAGTTGAACGCGTTTTAAAAATGGCAGATGGAGCGTTGTTTCTAGTAGATGCTGCTGAAGGGCCAATGCCTCAATCTTATTTTGTATTAAAAAAGGCAATTGCTTTAAAACTTCCAATTATTGTTGTGGTTAACAAAATTGATAAGCCAAGTGCGAGAATTGATTGGGTTGTTGATCAAGTTTTTGATTTAATGGCAGGTTTAGATGCCCCTGATGATATTTTAGATTTTCCTATTATTTATGCATCTGCAAAAGCAGGAATATCTACAACTGATATCGAGCAAGAAGGGAAAGATATGAAGCCTATTTTTGATAAGGTAGTCGAGTATATACCTTCTCCTGTTGGTGATGTAAATGGTCCATTTCAGTTATTAGTAAGTACCATTTCTTATTCCTCATTTTTAGGTCGTTTAGCTATTGGTAAAGTTACGCAAGGACAAATTAAGATAAATGATGAAGTTGTTGTAGCCACTCCTGATAAAACAAGTACTAAATTTAGAGTTACTAAGCTTTTTAAATTTGAAGCAGATAAACAAGTAGAAACTAATGCAGCTTCTTTAGGTGAGATTATTGCAGTTGCAGGAATTAGTGACATAAAAATATCGGAAACCATTACAGATCCTAACGATCCACAACCATTAAAAGGAATTCCTGTTGATCCGCCAACACTATCCATGAACTTTATTGCAAATAATTCACCATTTTCTGGAAAAGAAGGTGAATTTGTTACATCTAATCAATTGAAAGAACGTTTATTTAGAGAAATTTTATCTGATGCGGCTTTAGATGTTAAAGAAAATGATGCGAAAGGGTTTAAAGTTTCTGGTAGAGGGGAGTTGCATCTATCTATTTTAATCGAGAAAATGCGCCGAGAAGGGTACGAATTTCAAGTATCAAGACCAACTGTCATTATAAAAGAAATTGAAGGTAAAAAATGTGAACCATTTGAGGAAGTAACAATTAATGTGTCTGAAGAAACAATGGGAGGCGTAATTGAATCATTAGGGCATCGAAAAGGAGTTCTTCAACATATGGATCAAGAAGATGGTCAAGTTTCAATGGTATATCATATGCCTACTCGCGGCTTGTTAGGATATCAATCTGAATTTATGACCCAAACAAAAGGGTTAGGTACTTTGTATACACGTTTTTTAGAGTATAGAGATTACATGGGAGAACTTAAAACTCGTAAAAATGGTGTTTTAATAAGCAAAGAGACAGCAAAAACTGTTGCTTTTGCCCTTGATAATTTACAGGATCGTGCAACATTATTTTTAGGTCCTGGGATTGATGTTTATGAAGGTCAAATCATTGGAGAAAATAGTCGTGAAGAGGATATGGTAGTGAATCCAGCTAAATCTAAAAAGTTAACTAATATGAGAGCTTCAGGGTCAGATGATTCTGTATTACTTACTCCGCCTCGTAAAATGAGCCTTGAACAATGTATGTCTTTTATAGATGATACAGAGTTGGTAGAGTGTACACCAAAATCAATACGACTAAGAAAAATTATTTTAAATGAATCTGATCGTAAGCGTATTAAGTAAACGACTTTATTTGTTTGCCAATATCTTATAGTGTTTATTAATCGTTCTTTACACTATCTACATAATATTTAAAACAACTTGTATTGTTTTGAATAGTTTAAGTTGTAAATAAGATTGGGGTTATTTTACTTAGACATCTATGATTTCTGTAGCAGCCGTGCTTTCTGTTGAATATATAACTGTACAACTCGAATCCTCATTTCTAGAGTTGTCTTGTAGCTCTAGCGGTTTACTTCTTAAAATTATTAAATCTGCATTTTCTGGAGTTGGAGACAAACTCTCTGTATCTGTTTTAAATCCATCTGTGTAGTCGTTATATTTTTGTCTTTTGTTCGATTGATTTTGTGCTAAATCTTGTATTCTATTTATTGTTCGTTTACCACTTGAAGAAAGCTCTATTCTTTCATCAGTTGAAGTATTCTTTAAAAATTCTTCAAGGTCAAATGTTTCATAGTGACTAAAAAAATCGATTAGAATCTTAATTTTATCAATAATAATACTATTAAATTTATCCCTTTTAAGGTCTAAAACATTTTCTAGATCTTTACAAAATTCATTTTTTTTATAGTTTAAGCTAGTGGATGGGTTTTGTAGATTTTTTAAAATATTTGTTATCAATTTTAATGCGCTTTCATCATTCGTTTCAATCAATCTTATATGCATCGTTAAGTAAGATAAATATGCAACAGTTAAAGAAATTCCTAAACTGTAACGATCATATTTTTTATACTGTGTATTGGAAAAGATATTGCTATTAATATTTTCTTGTAATTCTGGATCCATATACATAGAAGTGCCAATACCTGCTGAATAAGTTTCGTCAGCTAAGTTACATTCATCATGATCAATATGTTTAAACTCTTTTTTTTCAGTAATATACATGATGTTTTCAGGTTTCAGATCCTTAAATATTACTCCTAATTGATGTATTTCGTTTACAGATTTAATAAGAAAGTTTTCAAATTTAATTATTATATCCAATTGGTTTTTAAAATGTTTAAAATCGCCTGAACTATTTCTCATTTGAGAAAGTACTTCAAAACAATCATGACCCTCTAAATGTTTTTGGTAAGTAATAGCCTGGGTATAAAGGTCGAATATAACGGTATTGAAATATCCTGACTTATTAAGTATATCAACTGTTTTTTTTTTCTTATCTTTTGTTTCTTCAGTTTCGCTTCTTCCATGTATAATTTTTCTCTTATTACATTTTACAAGAGTTCCATCCACGTTGAAAACGTTTTGAGAAATTGGTTTTCCGTTTCTTATTTCTTTACAAATGTCACTAACCCTACCACAATTTTCTGAACTTCTTTTATTTAAATTAGATGCTATCTTGCTGTCAGACCAAGGTGGTTTTTGGCTAGTTGGGTGTTTTTTTGTAGGAGTGGTCGGTGCTGAATAGATCATATTTTTTTTGCCTTTTTTATTTATTATAAAATTATCGTAAAATAATATAAAAAAATTACAAAAAAAGAAAGATTATGAAAAAATTATTTTGTTTAAAAGATTATTTATATTGTTCTAACTCTATAAATTTCTCGAGTATGGGAAGAATTCCTTCCGAAAAATCATCATATTTTTTATTAAGTGTAGGTAATAAGTAACCTTTAACTATAAGGTGGTCGAGTAATTCAAGTTGAATAAAATTAGTTTCTTTTTTTTCGACATGTTTAATATAGTGCTTCAACTGTTGTTGTAATTTATGTTTTGTTTCCTTATCTTTGATGGTTAGTAATAGGTTATTTCGTAAAGAGTTCTCAAGTTTATTCGTTGCTCGAATAGTGTAGAGACATAAATAAATAATAGCTACACTTAACGAATAAAGATCAATATGTTTTTTATCCTGTTTCAAAATAATATTTTCGTACTGAGTTTTTATTTCAAAATCAATTATTTGCATAAAATATTCTTTATTTTCTGGTATAAGAAAGAAATCACGTAAATTTCCACCATAGGTCTTAAGTTTTATTGATGAATCTCTTGCTATTTGTTCGAGAAAAAATCTAATTCCATGGGGGGCTATCGTTGTTTCTCCTTGAATATATTGTTTAGATTTAATTAAGTTTTCTATAGTTGTAAAATTTGAAAATAATACCTTTTCAGCTTCAGGGTGAGTATATTCTGGAGTAAGCTGTAATTTAATAATTTCTGATGTTTTTTGTATCGTATCAAGATCTATTAAACCTTTTGGGGTACAGTTTTCAAGCTTAAAATCTCCAAACCATAAATCATTTTGATGTAAATAACAAAGTGCTTTAATGGGGGCTTTCATTATTTGTAAAATAATTTTTCCAAATTGCCTACTTTCGATAAGTTGAATGAGTGTTTCTGGTATGCGATTGCTATTTTTTTCTGGTATAGGGTTTTTGTTAATTAGAATTTCTAATATTGAAAAATTATCTAAACCAAAATCTTTTACAAGTTGAAAGTTAAACCAATCTTGAGCCAATGGAATTGAAAAGTAATGACTATCTAGTCTTTCTCTAGCCGGTTCGATAAAGTCGCCTTTTGGGCAAAGCGCAAGAAGTTTAGATGAGTTAAATGTATAAACAGTTTTTTTAGTTCCAGAGTTTATTATATGATCTCCATCACAAAAAAATAAAATATCCTTTTGCATTTTATTCATTGACGGTTCATTTTTAAATGTTTGTAATTTATTTTCAAAATTTTTGAAATCAACTTTAGAAATTGAACGAGTATCTTCAAGTTCTTTAGCTCTTTTAGTTTGGGAAAGTTTATTTGCAGCTAATTGGTGTAAGTTATTTTCACTTTTTGTCTGCTTGATATATATATTTTCATCATAACGTATATTTTTAGTATAAATACTCAATTTAAATTCCATTTATATATATTTAATCAAGATTTTAATCACATCAGATTATAAAAATACCACAAAAATATAAAAAAATACTTAAAAAATCAATAATAGTTAACGTAAATAATAAAAAAAATATAAAAAATATATAAAAAACATTAAAAAAAACTAAATAATAATGTAAAATTCAATAAATAAAAATAAAAAGGAAAATTTTAGGAAAAAGTAATGTATAGTTTTAATAGTTTACCACCTTATCCTTCGCCAAGTTCTTCACCCCAAAAAAATGGAAAAGAAAACGCTGTTTCGTCACCAAATCTTTCTCTTGAAAAATTAAAAATATATACCTCACCTAAAAGAGTTTTATCTGAAACTGAAACTAAAAATATTACTAATGGAAGTAAGCGTACAAAAATAGATGAAGAGACCCCAGAACGTTTAAAACAGCAACGACTAGATAAAGCGCATAATGAAAACTTAGCATTGATTTTCATAAGACTTTTAGAAAATACTAATGTGAGTGAAAATAGTTTTAAAGATAGCTTAATTGATGTGATGAAAGTGTTAAGTGAGGCTCCATTAATGGTTGGTGGAGATTATGTTGATTTTGCTGCTGTATGTCACAAACCTGATACAAAAGTTTTTACTACAAGAGATACAAAATCTTTGGGCAGAAAAAGAGTTGAAAATAATAAAATTGCAGATTTAGGTCAAATATCAAAAAAAGATGAATCTTTAGATCCAATTGGCTCACTTTGGTCGTCGGGTTCAAATAAACATTTAAATTCAAATTCTTCAGAGGAATCTTTACATTCAAGTTCTATATTTAATTTTTCAGATCATACTGACTGCGACTCAGATCCAAATCAATCACCTCGTTCATACATAGGAGCTTCAAGTAATAACACTCCAAATAATTACAACCCATCATTAGAAAGTATTAAACAAGATTCAAAATCTTTGGATAGGGGAAATACTGAAGATAAAAAAATTATTAATTTAGAGCAAATATCACAAAACGGAAAAGCTTTACATTCAGTCTTCCAATTTGGAAATAAACCTTTTCCTACAAATTTTTCAGATGAATCTTTAACTACAACTTCTTTAATTTCAGAATCTACTGATTATGATCAAAGCTTAAAAGAATCTCCTCGTTCAATCTTAGGAAGTTCAATAAGTAATACTCCAAATGGTCGCAGCTTATCAGAAAGTAGTCTTTTTTTTGAAACTCATGAGGAAAATTTCATAGATGAAATTTATATAGAAAGCGAATTGAAAAATTTAAGAACTTCAAAATCTTACTTAAATAAAGTTAAAGAGTTTTTAATTTGTTTTTTTAGTAAAAAAGCCGAAATAGGAAATGAAAAAATAACATTAGATGATTTTGATCAAACTAAATGGACTATGGATTTTATAAAGAATAGAAAAAAAAGCTGTATAGATTCAAAAATGTCAGATAGTTCTCCTAAAATATCAGATTTGTTAACTCGCTTAGACTCACCAAATACAGATAATTCTTTTTCAAGTACGCGAAGTTCTGACAGTACAATGCCAAGTATTCATAGCGACTCTCAAAAATATTCATTAAATCATATTGTTTCTAGGCAAAATATAATTAAAATGATAAACAATATGAGTGATAAAGATTGTAAATATGTGTTAAATAAATTTCTTTTTAATGGTGATGAATCTCCAAGGCATGTAGTAACTGAATATAATGGTGAAGATATTTTACGAGAAGTTATTAATCATATTTGGTTTAATCAATTAATTAGACGATTTGAAAGAAAACATGCACCATTAAAAAAAGTATTATCAGAAAATAAAGATATTTTATGTGATTATTTTAAAGAAAAAATAGACGATAAATTAAAACTGTTTTTACTGCTAGTTAATTTGCCAGGAAATATGTGGCTAGCAATTGGGCAGGGAAGACAGCAATCAAAACACGATCCTTATAACATACAAACAACACCCTCACAATTAAAAGTTTATCAACGTTCATCTGTATTAAACCCATTTTCGAATACCCCACCATCTTAGGTAATTTCTTAAGATAAATAGGAATTATTACTAAATAACATTTTTGATAAACATATTTTATAAATTCCCATTTTTCTGGCTTGTTTATTGTAATGATATAAAATATGCCTTTTTGAAATTTTATTTAAACTTAAATAGTTATTTTAAACTCAATATTAATGGGTATTTAGAAGTATTTAACGATTACTGAACGAGCAAAATTCTAGAATTATCAGTTCAGACAAGTTAAAATATAGTTTATATGAATAATAAAGCGATTTTACTCGTAAATTTAGGTTCCCCAGACACAACCAATGTGCCAGATGTTAAGCGATATTTGGGTGAGTTCCTTATGGATAAGTATGTTATTGATGTGCCATTTTTAATTCGTTTTTTATTAGTTAAAGGAATAATACTAAATTTTAGACCAAAAAAATCAGCAGAAGCATATGCTTCAATTTGGTGGGATGAAGGATCCCCATTAATAGTCTTAAGTAAAAGATTGCAAAAGTTAGTACAAAAAGACTCAAAATTGCCTGTAGGTTTAGCTATGAGATATGCAAATCCATCGATTAAAGCCGGAATAGAGGAGCTATTAGAAAAGCAACCGCAATGTAAAGAAATTTTTGTTTTTCCTCTATATCCACATTATGCAATGGCAACTACATTAACGGTTTTAGAAAAAACAAGAGAAGTTGTAAAAAAATATTTTCCTCAATTAAAAATTAAATACATTGAATCTTATTATGATCATCCTAGTTATATAGATGCGTTAGCTAATTCTATAAAAAAAGGTTTGGCTGGTAAAAAAAAGAAACATTTATTATTTAGTTTTCATGGTGTTCCAGAACGTCATGTACGTAAAACAGATCCCACAAAAAAACATTGCATGAAAGTAAATAATTGTTGTTATTCAGATTGTAAAGAAGCCCATCGTTATTGTTATAGTCATCAAGTTCATCGCACAGCTCGTTTAGTTGTTGAAAAGTTGAAGTTAAAAGAAGAAGATTTTACGATTGCATTTCAATCTCGTTTAGGAAATGATCCCTGGTTATCTCCTGCGACAGATGCAACCATTGAGCGACTCGCTAAAGAAGGCATAAAAGATTTAGCTGTTGCATGCCCAGCATTTGTTTCAGATTGTTTGGAAACGTTAGAAGAGATTGGGGAAGAGGGCGAGGAAATTTTTCATGAACATGGCGGTAAAAATTATACATTAATTCCATGTCTTAACGAAGACCCTGCATGGGTAAATACTATTCACGAATTAATTGCAGATAAAAAGCTTCATTTAACGCTTTAATCTATTTATACGACCAGCTTGCATTTAAAGGTAGAGACATTAAGATACTTTCAATTCGTCCACCTGTTTTTAGACCAAATAGTGTGCCCCTATCATAAAGAAGATTAAATTCGACATAACGACCACGCTTTTTTAACTGAAGTTGTTTATCTTCCTCAGTAAACTTTTGTGTACGATGAGAATCTATAATAGGGAAATAAGAAGTAATAAAAGCATCTCCACAAGATTTACATAAATTAAAATAGTGTTTCTGATCTTTTATATTTAAATAATCAAAAAATATACCTCCAATACCACGAGGTTCATTACGATGTGGTAGAAAGAAATAGTGATCACATTTTTCTTTAAAAATAGGATAGTAACTAGGGTCTAAAGCATCGCAAGCTATTTTTAGAGTTGAGTGAAAATGTTGGTTATCTTTCTGAAATTCAATAGCTGGAGTTAAATCAGATCCTCCACCAAACCACCAAAT
>CEOK01122316.1_pt1 | contig 15926 bp, 14 predicted proteins | sample 427001 | NCBI WGS metagenome assembly CEOK01 (sample SAMEA2591108, study PRJEB7988) | marine metagenome | isolation source: saline water (ENVO:00002010), including | reverse complement strand
TATATATATTTATTTATCCAGTATAAGAAAATAGATCAAAAGAAAAAATATAAACTTTCTAAAAAAATGATTTAGGTTTTGAAATGATTGAAAGATATTCAAGAAAAGAGATGGTTAAAATTTGGTCTCAAGAAGAAAAATTTAATATATGGTTCCAACTTGAAGCTCATGCTTGTGATGCTCAAGCACAATTAGGTGTAATACCAAAAAAATCTGCCGAAGTAATTTGGGAAAAAGGAAGATTTGATATAAAGAAAATTGATGAAATTGAAAAAACCACTAAACACGATGTAATTGCATTTTTAACAAATCTGGCAGAATATATTGGAGAAGATGCAAGGTTTATTCATCAGGGCATGACATCTTCTGATATTCTGGATACTACTCTTTCTATACAATTACGAAACGCATCTAATATTTTATTAAATGATATTGATAAATTACTTGAAACATTAAAAAAACGTTCATTCGAACATAAAAATACAGTTACAATTGGAAGATCACATGGCATTCATGCAGAACCAATTACATTTGGTTTGAAACTTGCTAGTTATTATGCAGAATTCAAAAGAAATAAAAAAAGATTAATTGAAGCAAAAAAAGAAATAAGTACATGTGCTCTATCAGGAGCAGTTGGAACTTTTGCTCATATTGATCCATTTGTAGAAAATTACGTATCTAAAAAAATGGATTTAATGCCTGAAGATGTTTCCACACAGATTATTCCAAGAGACAGACATGCTGTGTTTTTTTCAACCCTTGCAGTAATTGCTTCTAGTGTTGAACGCTTAGCAACAGAAATCAGGCATTTGCAAAGAACTGAAGTTAGGGAAGCAGAAGAATATTTCTCGCAAGGTCAAAAAGGCTCAAGTGCAATGCCACACAAGCGAAACCCTGTACTCACAGAAAATTTGACTGGTCTAGCAAGATTAGTTAGATCTTCGGTTATACCAGCTTTAGAAAATGTTACTTTATGGCATGAGCGAGATATTTCTCATTCATCCGTAGAAAGAATGATAGCACCCGATGCTACTATAACTCTAGACTTCGCTTTGCAAAGACTAAACAATGTAATTGAAAATTTACTAATTTATCCTGATACAATGTTAACAAATCTAGAAAAACTTGGTGGTCTTGTTCACTCACAACAAGTGTTACTTGCACTAACACAGAAAGGTGCTAGCAGAGAAGATGCCTATGAAATGGTACAAGAAAATGCTATGAAAGTTTGGAAAACTCCAGAATATAAAAGAAAGAATGTTTACAAAAATTTGTTAAAAAAAGATAAAAATGTAATGAAATATCTTAATGAAACCGAAATAGATAAATTATTCAATTTAGATCAACATTTTGTTCATGTTGATCATATATTTGATAGAGTTTTTGATTAAAAGGATAATTAATCTATGTCAAAAAAGAAAATTTTATATGATGGTAAAGCTAAAACAATTTTTGAAGGTCCTACTTCAGATACAGTAATACAATATTTTAAAGATGATGCTACTGCAAATAATGCTGAAAAACACTCCATAATTAACGGTAAAGGAGTTTTAAATAATTCTATTTCTGACTACTTGATGAAAAAAATAAATGAAATTGGTATACCAACTCATTATATCAAAAAATTAAATATGAGAGAACAACTGGTAAGAAAAGTTGAAATCATACCTGTAGAATTTGTAGTTAGAAACATTGCAGCAGGCTCAATTGTAAAAAGACTTGGTTTAAAAGAAGGTAGTGTTTTTTCAAGACCCCTAATAGAACATTATTTAAAAAAAGATGAGTTGGGTGATCCACTTATTAACGAAGATCATATAGTTAATTTTAAATGGGGTACTCGAGATGAATTGGATGAAATGCAAGAGTACGGTCTAAGGATTAACGATTTTTTAAGAGGTTTGTTTTTTGGAATAGGTCTTAAACTTGTAGATTTTAAAATTGAGTTTGGAAGATATTATTCTGAAGATGGTAATTCAATTTTACTATTAGCTGACGAAATAAGCCCCGACAATTGTAGATTATGGGACATTAACACTAATAAGAAAATGGACAAAGATTTGTTCAGACAAGAATTAGGTGGTTTAAAAGAGGCATATCAAGAAGTTGCAAATAGATTAGGTATTCTTCCTGAGAAAAAAAAATACTCTAGCACCAAACCCGAATTAGTAAAATAAAGAGAGTTATTATGAAAGTTATTGTAAATGTATCTCTTAAAGAAGGTGTTTTAGATCCAGAAGGACAAGCTATAAAGTCTTCTTTAAATAACCTAGGTTTTGAACATTGTAGTGATGTAAGAACTGGCAAACAAATTATTTTAAATTTGGATCAAAATAGTGAAGATGAAGTTCTTACAAAAGCCAAGAAAATGTGTGAAGAGCTGTTAGTAAACACTGTTATTGAAAATTATGAAATAAATATCTTAAAGGATTAAAAAAATTTTGCGTTCAGGTGTTGTAATATTTCCAGGTTCTAATTGTGATAGAGATATGATTGTTGCTCTCAGGCAAATTACAGGAAAAACTCCAATCAAAATTTGGCATAAAGAAAATGATTTTCCTAATTTAGATTTAATCGTTGTCCCAGGTGGATTTACCTTTGGAGATTACCTTAGATGTGGCGCTTTGGCTGCCAGATCTCCAGTAATAAGTTCAATTAAAAATCATATAAGTCGCGGAGGCACAGTATTAGGTGTATGTAATGGTTTTCAAATTTTAATTGAAGCTAAAATACTCCCTGGATCTCTTATAAGAAACAAGAAACTCCTATTTACTTGCAGAGAAACAACATTAGAAGTCCAAAATTGTATAAAAAACCCTTTTCTCTCTGGTTTTAAAATAGGTGAATATCTAAAGATTCCAGTTGCTCATAATGAAGGGAATTATTTTGCTCCTAAAGAATTATTAAAACAACTGAAAGAAGAAGGAAGGATTGCTTTAAAATATAGTAAACAAAATAACAGTGAAAAAAATTATAATCCGAACGGATCATCAGATGACATAGCTGGTATTCTATCAACCAATGGAAGAGTTTTAGGAATGATGCCACACCCAGAAAGAGCCATAAACTATCTACACGGTGGAACAGATGGTTTAAAACTTCTAACAAATTGCGTTGAACAAATTATTGGTTAAATAATAATGGAACCACAATCAAAACTCTTAAAAATAAACAAAAATGAGTATTTAGCTCAACAAAAAAGTAAACTTGAAGATGCTTTAGATATGGGCTTAACTAAAAATGAATATGATTTAATTTGTAAAAAAATTGATAAAACTCCAAATATAACAGAATTAGGAATTTTTTCTGCCATGTTTTCAGAACATTGCTCTTATAAAAGTTCAAAAAAATGGTTAAAAACTTTACCAACAGAGGCTGCTCATGTGATCCAAGGTCCAGGAGAAAATGCTGGTGTGATTGATATAGGAGAAAATCTAGCTGCTGTTTTTAAAATTGAGTCACACAACCACCCTTCATTTATAGAACCATATCAAGGATCAGCAACTGGTGTGGGCGGAATTTTAAGAGATGTTTTCACAATGGGCGCTAGACCTATAGCGCTTATGAATGCATTGAGATTTGGAGCACCAAATCAACCTTTAACAAAACATCTTGTTTCAGGTGTAGTAAAAGGGATCGGCGGATATGGTAATTGTATAGGGATACCAACAGTTGGCGGTGAAACAAACTTTGATAAATCTTATGATGGTAATATTCTAGTGAATGCAATGGCAGTTGGTCTTGCCAAAAAAGATAAAATATTCTATTCAGCAGCAACAGGCGCTGGCAACCCAGTCATATATGTGGGTGCAAAAACAGGACGAGATGGGATACATGGAGCTACAATGGCTTCTGCTGAATTTACAGAAAACAGTGCTGAAAAGAGGCCAACAGTCCAAGTTGGAGATCCATTTACAGGAAAATTATTATTAGAGGCCTGTCTAGAATTAATGAACACAGATGCCGTTTTATCTATTCAAGACATGGGAGCAGCTGGCTTAACAAGCTCTAGCGTTGAGATGGCTTCTAAGGGATCATTAGGCATGAATTTAAATTTAGATTTAGTACCTATTAGAGAAGATGAGATGAGTAGCTACGAAATCATGCTTTCAGAAAGTCAAGAAAGAATGTTAATGATTTTAAAACCAGGATCAGAGGAAAAAGCAAAATTAATTTTTGATAAATGGGATCTAGATTTTGCTATTATAGGAGAAGTTACAAATACAGGAAGATTAATCCTTACTAAAGATGGTTTTGAAGCGTGCAATTTACCTCTTAAACCTCTTGTTGAAGATGCTCCTGAATATAATAAACCTTACGAAATAAAAATTAATACAAAAGTATTAAAACCCTCTGAGCTCAAAACCAATCTTACAATAATGGATATATTAATAAAAATTTTTAAAAATCCAAATATAGCCAGTAAGAAATGGATTTGGGAACAATATGACAGCTCAGTAATGGGCGACACAATTTTTGCAAATGGTGATAGTGACGCTTCAATAGTTAAAATTCATGGAACAGAAAAAAAAGAATCTTATGGAAAAGGTATTGCGATTACAACTGATTGTACACCACGTTATGTCAAATCAAACCCCATAATTGGAGGTATGCAAGCAGTTTGTGAAGCTGCACGAAATATAGCTTCGTCAGGGGCAAAACCGCTAGCGATAACAAACAACTTAAATTTTGGTAATCCTGATAAAAAAAATGTCATGGGAGAAATCGTAGGATCTTTAAAAGGAATTTCAGAAGCTGCTTCTTTTTTAAGTACTCCAATTGTATCAGGAAATGTTTCTCTTTATAATGAGACTAATGGTAAGAGTATTCTTCCTACACCAGTCATTGGTATGGTTGGAGCAATAGATGAGGTTGAAAATTCTCTAGAAATAAGTGCAAAACTAGATAATGTGTTAATTGTTCTTGGACAATCTCATAATTTTGAAACAGGTTGGATTGGTTGTAGTATATATCAAGAAATTATTAATAAAAAATATGATGGAGCGCCTCCACCAATAAATTTAGAAGATGAAAAAAAAGTTATTGAAATTTTATTAAAATTGAATGAACAAAAACTTCTTACAGCTGCTCATGATATTTCAGACGGTGGATTACTTACAGCAGTTTGTGAAATGTTATTTAAATATAGTTTAGGATTAGATATTAATTTACCTAATACCCTAATTAATTGTAATAGTTATGACCCCTTGCTTCAATCATGGTGTTTTGGAGAGGATCAAGCAAGAATAATTATTGCAACAAAAGATATTAATAAAGTACAATTAATCTTAAAAGAAAATGATGTTGATTTCTTTGTTCTTGGAAAAACTGATTCGAGCAGTAACTTGAATTTAAAAGATATTGCTACTATATCTATTAATGAAATAAGAAATATAAATGAAAAAACAATACCTTCAATGATGGGTGATGAACATTAAGGCTAATTCATAAAATGGCTATGACAGCATCAGAAATCGAAGCACTAATTATTAAAGCTTTTCCAAACGCCAAAGTTATTATTGATGATTTACGTGGTGATGGAGATCATTATGCAGCACAAATTATTGCTGAAGAATTCAAGGGTAAAACTCGTGTACAACAACATCAAATGGTCTACAATGCTATGGGTGGCAGAATGGGAAAAGAATTACATGCATTAGCTTTGAATACATCTGCCCCTAAGGAATAAAGGAGAATTAAATGGAACAAATTACAAAAGATAAAATTCAGAATATTATTGATGAACATGATGTTTTATTATTCATGAAAGGTACTCCAGTTATGCCTCAATGTGGGTTTTCAGCAGCAGTTGTAGGAGTTTTAAGCCATATGGGAATTAAATACAATAGTGTAAACGTTCTCGAAGATCCTGAAATAAGAGAGGGTATTAAAGAATTTTCAGATTGGCCAACTATACCACAATTATATGTAAAAAAAGAATTTGTTGGTGGTTGTGATATTGTTAGAGAAATGCACGAAAGTGGAGAGTTAACTCAGTATTTTAATGAGGCAGGCATTTCTACTTCATAAACTAATTTTAATTTTTAAAATTTTGATTATAACTAATTTTATTAACGTGAATAAAATTCGATAACTAAGTTAGTTTCCATTTGCACTGGATAAGGAACATCATCTGGCATAGGAATCCTTAATAAAGATCCAGTGAACTTTGAGTGATCAACTTCGACATATTCAGGAACATCTCTTTCAGGCAGAGTTGTCGCCTCAATTACAGCTGGAATGTTCTTTGCTTTATCCTTCAGAGAAATAACTTCGCCTACATTGATCATTCTAGAAGGTATATTACATCTGCTTCCATTTACCATAACATGACCATGATTAATCAATTGACGACAGGCAAATACAGTTGGTGCTAACTTCATTCTGTAAAGGATAGCATCTAGTCTACATTCCAAAATACCAATTAAATTTGCACCAGTGTCACCTTTTTTACGAACTGCAGCTGTATAGTATTTTTTAAATTGTTTTTCACCAATATTACCGTAATAGCCTTTTAATTTTTGTTTAGCCATTAATTGAACACCATAATCTGTAGGTTTTTTTCTTCTTTGACCATGCTGACCTGGAGCATATTCTCTATCATTTAAAGGTGATTTTGGTCGTCCCCATAAATTAACTCCTAATCTTCTGTCAATTTTATGTTTTGAACTTGTTCTTTTGTGATCTGATTTAGGCATTTATAAACCTTTATATAACTACTTAGAAGTAGTAAATTATTCCAACCAGAAGCCGAGCTTCGGGATATGTAACACCACGCTACTATCCACTTTATCGGAAATAAGATTGCAAAATACTATCATTATATAAAATGTCAAGTACGATTTGAAGTTCCTGATAATGATCTAATAATACCATGAAGTGTTCTTAGATCTTGGTGAGTTAATGAGGCTCTATTAAACAGACTTCTGATATTTCTTTTAACAACAGGAGCCATTTCAGATGAATAAAAGAACCCTGATTTAGTTAAAAGCTCATCTAATTGTTTGTAAAAATATTCTCTGTCACCAGCATTAGAGAGTTCAGTACTTTTTTTTAATTTTTTATTAATTTTAACAAAATTCTTATCATCTTTCAAAAATGACATTTTTATTTTGTTCCATTCCCAACAAATCAATAATACTGCTTGAGATATATTTAATGATGAAAATTCTTTATTAATTGGAATTGAAACTGTGTAATCTGCTTGGACAACATCATCATTGGATAATCCCGATTGCTCAGGACCAAATAAAAATCCAACGTTACCACCATTAACAACATGTTCAAATGATTTTTCTATTGCTTTGAAGATGCTTAAGGATTTTGTCCCAATAACACGCTTTCGTGCAGTTGTTGCAAATAATAAAGAAATTGTTTTGGTAGCTTCACTTATTGAGTCATATAACTTTGCTTGATTTAAAACATCGTCGGCACCCGCTGCAGGAGCAAAAGCAACATTATTAGGCCAACCATCTCTAGGCTGAACTAGTAAAAGATTTTTTATACCAAAATTTTTCATAGCACGAGCAGTAGAACCAATATTTTCACCAAGTTGTGGTTTTGATAAAATTATATATGGATTAAGTTCAATCATAAATATATCTAAGTTTAAAGTCTTCTCCAAACCGTTCTATCTGGTTTATCTTCTAATTGTATATTCTTTTCTAGTAATTGTTCTCTAATCTGATCTGCTTTTTTGTACTCTTTATTATCTTTTGCAATTTTACGTTTTATTATGAGTTCATCGATTTCTTTTTCTGTCATGGCAGAGTTTTCAATTGCTTCGTTTGAATTTATTTCTCCAAATTTAAACCATTCGTCTGTAGAGTTGCATAAAATTCCTAAAATATTAGAAGAATTTTTTAATTTTTGAGCACATTCTTTACTTCCTTTATTAGCTTCATCAGCAAGATAATGTAATCTGGAAAGAGCTTTAGGTGAATTCAAATCATCACAAAGATTATCAATTATCTGAGTGTCTTGCTCATCACTTACTTCTAAGCCTTCAACAGCTCTATAAAGTCTAGATAGCGATTTAGTAGCTTTATCTAAAGATTTATGACTAAAACTTAAAGGAGCCCTGTAATGAGCTTGCATTAACGCATATCTAATTGCCTCGCCCCTAAAATTTAACAATAAATTATTTATGGTAGCAAAATTGCCTAGTGATTTTGACATTTTCTCACCGTCAGAAGTAACATAACCATTATGTAACCAATAATTGGCCATAATATCAGATTTATTGGCACAACAAGACTGAGCTATTTCATTTTCATGGTGTGGGAAAATTAAATCTAATCCACCAGCATGAATATCAAATTGTGCCCCTAAATACTTTTTACTCATTGCTGAACATTCTATATGCCAACCTGGACGACCTTTACCCCATGGACTATTCCATCCAGGAAGTTTTTCAGAAGATGGTTTCCATAAAATAAAATCCCCAGGATTTTTTTTGTATTCAGCAACTTCAATCCTTGATCCAGATATCATCTCAGAAAGTGACCTGCCTGACAAAGCACCATAATTTTTATATTTTTCAACAGCAAACAAAACATTACCTGATGAAACATAAGCAAAACCATTTAAAATTAATTTTTCGATCATTTCTATCATTTCAGATATATGGTCAGTTGCTTTTGGTTCAAAATCAGGTTTCAAATTACCCAACGCATGAGCATCTTTATGAAAAATTTTTATTGTTTCATTAGTCAATTCTGAAATATTTATTTTTTTTTCAATTGCTCTTTTATTAATCTTATCATCAATATCCGTTATGTTTCTAACGTATGTAACTTTAGGATATATTATTCTTAGTAATCTAACTAAAACATCAAAAACAACTAAAGGTCTTGCATTACCAATATGTATAAAATCATAAACAGTGGGTCCACATGCATATACTCTTACATTTTTTGGATCGATAGGCTGAAAAACAGACAATTGCCTTTGAAGTGTATTATATAAATTTAATTCGATCATTTTGAGATTTATTTATTTTTAAAATTTAATTATTATTATTTAATCTTTCTTTAATTTTATCTTTACCCATCATTAAGACTAAATTTGCCATTTCTGGTCCATTATTTTGACCTGTAAGGCATAATCTTAATGGTTTGAAAAGTTCTTTGCCTTTTTTACCACTTTCTTTCATAAGAGAGTTAGTCCAAACTGACCAAGTGTTTTTATCAAATATATCTTTAGGAAGAGTTTTCAACGCTAATTTTTTAAAATCTTGATCATTTGAAACCTCTTTAATATCTCCATAAACAATGTTCCACCAATATTTTACATCATTTAAATTATTTATATTTCCTCTAATTAAATTCCAAAATTCGTTAGTAATTTTTAGATCTAATAAATTTAATTGATGACTGATATCTATATAGTCTACAAGCTGAAAAAACTTAGAATTCAAAGCTGACAATTCTGTTTCATCAAATTTAGGCTTTGAATTTCCAAACTTAGAGATATCAAAACTTTTAACAATTTGTTTCATATCTTTGAAAATATCAATTGAATCTGAAGTCCCAATTTTAGCTAACAAGGAGGAAATTGCCATAGGTTGAAATCCTTGATCTCTTAAATCTCGAAGTGATAAACTTCCAAGTCTTTTTGATAGTCCTGACCCAGTATTATCAGTCAATAGTGACAAATGACCCATTTTTGGTGACAATGATCCTAATGCTTCAAATAACTGTATTTGAGCAGCTGAATTTGTCATATGATCTTCACCTCTTAAAATATCTGTTACTCCAAATTGGATGTCGTCAACTACTGAAGCTAAAGTATAAATAACCCTTCCATCTTCTCTAAATATGACTGGATCTGACAAATTAGACATATTATATTTACTCTTACCCTTTACGAGATCATTCCAATTCACGTCTTCATGATTGAGTAAAAATCTATAATGTGGTTTTTTCCCTTTAGACTTCAAATCTGCAATATCTGAGTCTGATAATTTCAATGCAGACCTATCATAATTAGGTGGTTTCCCGGAAGATAATTGGCTTTTTCTTTTTAATGATAATTCTTCTGCCGTCTCAAAACATGGATATGCGCGTTTTTTTTCTAATAAAGTTTCTAAAGCTTTGTTATAACATAAAAGTCTAGAAGATTGCCTTTCTACACTATCCCAATTTATATTCATCCAAGTTAAATCTTCTTTAATAGCATCTTCATATTCTTTGGATGATCTTTCATCGTCAGTATCATCAATTCTAAGCATAAAGTGACCATTTTTGCTCTTAGCAAATAAGAAATTAACTAAAGCAGTTCTAAAATTTCCAATATGTAAATATCCCGTTGGGCTTGGTGCAAATCGAACTTTAATCATTAATTTTCCTAATTTATAAAAATTTTTAAATAAATATAGTAAACTTTAATTCCAATTCCTAAAACCACTGGTTAACGGATACCTTCTATCCCTACCAAAAGCTTTTTCAGTAACTTTTGGTCCAGGTGCTGACTGAAATCTTTTATACTCTGATCTAGATAACAACATTGAGATTTTTTTTACATCATTTAAATTAAAGCCTTCACTTACTATTTCATCTAATGACTGATCATCTTCAACTAATTTTTTTAAAATAACGTCAAGGATATTATATTCTGGTAAGCTATCTGTATCTTTTTGATCTTCTCTTAATTCTGCACTAGGTGGCTTTGTAATTATTCTATCTGGTATTACTATTCCCTTAGGTCCTAAAAATTCCACTGGTTTGTTTGAATTTCTCCATTTACATAATTTGAAAACATCACTCTTCCACACATCTTTTATAACCGCAAACCCACCACACATATCTCCATATAATGTTGCGTATCCAACTGCGTATTCTGACTTATTTCCTGTGGCTAATACCATTGATCCATACTTATTTGATATTGCCATTAAAAGTAGTCCTCTAATTCTAGATTGAATATTTTCTTCAGTTATACCCGGTGGTATCTTTGGACCATTAAAATTTATTAAAATTTGATCAATAGTATTCATACCTTCTTTGATATCTAAATATGAGTAATTAATTCCAAGATTAGATGAAGCCATTTCAGCATCTTCAAGACTTTCTTTGCTAGTATATGGACTAGGCATCATAACTGCTTTTACTAAATTTGGCCCCAAAGCATCAGTTGCTATTGCAGCTACTAGTGCTGAATCAACACCACCTGACATCCCAAGTAAAACACCTGGAAAACCGTTGTTGTGAACATAATCTCTTACGCTTACAACAAGAGACTTGTACAATGCCTCAATATTAGATGAGATGTTTTTAATGTTTTTTTGAAAATTCCATTTATTATTATTTTTATATAAATCAATATTCAATATTTCTTCTTTGAAGTCATTTAGTTGTACTGTTAATTCTCCACTATGACTTAAACAAAAAGATGAACCATCAAAAACTAATTCGTCTTGTCCTCCCACCCTATTCAGGTAAATTAAAGGTAATTTTGATTCAAAAACTCTTGAAACTGCAACAGACATCCTTTGATCAATTTTTTTTGTTGTATATGGCGAAGCATTAATTGAAATAATTATCTCAGCTCCTGTTTCTGAAAGACAATCTATCACTGTTTCATTCCAAATATCTTCACATATTGGTAATCCAACTAATGTTTCTCTAATTTTAACAGGGCCTGACAAAGAACCAGGTGTAAAAATACGCTGTTCATCAAATACTCCAGTATTTGGAAGATTATGTTTATCCCTAAATGACAGAATTTTTCCTTGATCCAAAACGAAAACAGAATTTCTAATTTTATCTTCGTCTTTTCTTGGAGATCCAAGAATTATAGCAGCTTTACCATCATTAGTTAATTTAGCTAAATCATTGATTTCATTCTCTACAAGCTCTAAGAAATCATTTCTTAGAACTAAATCGTCAATTGGATATCCAGTAACATATAACTCAGGAACAACCATAATATCTACATCCTTACTCAAATCATTTCTGATAGAAATAAGTTTAGAAATATTTCCTTTAACGTCACCTACTTTGGGATTTAATTGGGCAAGTGCTATTTTCATTTTATTTTTCAATAATTCACTCATTTATTAGAATAATTACCGCTTCAGTAAAAACTCTCTTCCAAGTTTAACTTGTGACTTGCCACCATAAGAAATTATATCAGCCGTTGCATAGGTTTCTGACCAACGATTAGGTAGATACGATCCTGTACCTATAACATTAACAGGTACTTTTGCAAGTGAGAAAACCTTACACTTCTCTGGACCAAATCCACTTGAGGCAACAATTTTGACTTTTTCAAAACCAGCATTGTCAAGTATTTCTCTCAAATGCCATACAGCAGCTGCAGACACTCCTGTGCCAATTAAATAACGAAGTTCTTGTTCGGTTCTATAGCCACGAATAGCTTGTGGAGCATTTCTTTCTAAAACCGCGTATGATCCAGCCACATCAAGTCCTTCAACATATCTTCCACCATGAGTATCTAATCTAAGTGATAAAGAGTGTTTATCTGCCAAACTTTTAAATGATCTACAAACCATTAATCCATCTGTTATTTCTTTACCAAAATAATCAATTAGAACTGTTAATGGTTCGTCTGGCCAGGTTGAATGAAACATTTGTGCTGCTTTTAATGTTGATCCAGCATACCCTATCAATGCATGAGGCATTGTGCCTAATCCTTTGCTATTTTCAAACAAATATGCAGTTTTGTCTGTTGCACATCCAATAAAACCAATTGCTTCGGCTTCTGATTTGACCCTTTTAGAACCTACATGAGCACCATATGCCATTAGGTCTGCCATATCAGCACCAGCGCAATGTCTTGCATCCATAGCTAAAAATGAAGTCTTTGGTAAACTTTCCACCATAGATTTTGCATTATAAGCGGCAACACATGTAGCCCCAATTTTTTGAAGTAATGCGGTTTCTAAATCAACTAATAATAAAAAAGAACCTGATATGTACAATAGAGGTTCTCCAGCACCAACATCAGAACCTTCAGCAAAACAACGTTTTATATTTACGCAACCTTTTCTCTCTTTTATAATTTGGCTTAGCCAATCTATAGCCGGATTTAAAGCAGAAATTACTGGCCTTCTCATAAAAATTGCATATGTAACCTCAGTATCTCCATATGAAGCCACAATGTTCTTTGTTCTTAAAAAGTAAGTGTCTGTAACCGTAGCTAATTGACTTGGATTAGGTCTTAAATCAACTGGCCAAGTATCTTTTTGTACAATATTAAGATTATGATTTTTTTTATTATTAGCCAATTTTATACCTTAAGATACAGCTACTATTTGCTTTTTTACATTGTTTCTATTTTCTGTTAACAAATCAGCAACTAAAAAAGCTAGTTCAAGTGATTGTGTTGCATTTAGCCTAGGATCACAATGAGTGTGATATCTATCAGCTAAATTTGATTCATTAACTTCATACACGCCTCCAACGCACTCTGTAACATTTTGTCCAGTCATCTCAAAATGCACTCCACCTGGAATGGTATTCATTTCATTATGAACCTCGAAAAAACCTTTAACCTCCTTCATAATATCATCCATCTTTCTAGTTTTAAATCCTGAAGAGGCTTTGACGGTATTTCCATGCATTGGGTCGCTACACCAACCTACAATCATTCCAGACCTTTTAACTGCTGATATTAATGGTTTTAATTTTTTATGTATTTCTGAGGAACCCATTCTTGCAATCAAAGTTAATCGACCTGCTTGATTTAGTGGATTGAGTTTTTCAATTAATCTTAGTAAATTATCAGGTTCTGTGGATGGTCCACATTTTAGCCCTATTGGATTGGCTATTCCCCTCATATATTCTACATGAGCCTCATCAATATCTCTTGTTCTATCCCCAATCCATAACATGTGAGCAGATGTAGCAAACCAACCTTTCTCTTCTGTGATAGTATCTTTTCTAGTAAGGGCTTCTTCATAATTAAGTAACAATCCCTCATGAGATGTATAAAATTCAGTTTCACGAAGTTGAGCAGTATTTTCAGGTGTCATACCACATGCTTTCATAAACTCAAGAGAGGAAGTTATCTGAGCTGCCAACTCTTTATATTTTTCTGCCTCTTTAGTACCTCTAACAAATTCTAGGTTCCATTCGTGCAACTTTGTTAAATCCGCCATACCTCCACTTGCGAAGGCTCTTAATAAATTTAAAGTTGAAGCAGATTTATCATATGCATGTAGAAGACGTTCTGGATCAGGCTCCCTTGCCTTTTCATCAAATGCCATATCATTGACCATATCGCCTCTATAACTAGGTAAAGAGACATTATTTATTTCTTCAAAAGGAGATGATCTAGGCTTAGAATATTGACCAGCTAACCTTCCTATTTTAACAACAGGTAAGGCTGATCCAAAAGTGAGAACAACAGCCATTTGTAATAATACTCTAAAACTATCTCTTATATTATTAGCATTATGTTCAGTAAAAGACTCAGCGCAATCACCACCTTGTAATAAGAAAGCATTGCCCTCTGCTACATCAGCCATCCTTTTTCTTAATCTTCTAGCTTCTTCAGCAAAAACTAAAGGCGGCCTAATAGATAACTCCTTTTCCACACTTTTTACCTTAGCAAGATCATTATAATCGGGCACTTGCTTAATAGGAAGTTTTCTCCAGCTATCTATTTTCCAATCAATCATAACTTTTCCTTTAAATACAAAATCAATACAAAACTTTTTCCAACAATCATCAAATAACAGAATTTAACTTTTTCTTCAAATAATGAGTTAATTTTATCACTATGATCTCATAGTGACAAACTCTTCAGCAGACGAGGGATGGATGCCTATAGTATTGTCAAAATCAGACTTCAATGCTCCTGCTTTAATTGCTATTGCAATTCCTTGAATTATTTCTGCAGAATCTGGACCAATCATATGAGCTCCAATAACTTTTTGAGTTTTTTCGTTGACAATAAGTTTCATAAGAGTTCTCTCAAGATTTCCAGTTATAGTATTTTTTAAAGCTCTGAATTCACTTTTATACTCTCTTGCATTTATACCATTCTTTAACGCTTCATCAAAACTTAGACCTACAACTGCAATAGATGGCTGACTAAAAACAGCACTAGGAACATTTTCGTAAGAAATGAATCTTTTCAATCCCCCAAATTCTCTATCTGCAAAACTATGTCCTTCTGCAATAGCTACAGGAGTCAATGTAATTTTATTTGTCACATCCCCAATTGCAAATATCGATTTAATATTAGTCTGGCTATTCTTATTTACTATTATCTCACCACGACTTCCAGTTTTTACACCAACCTCATTTAATCCAAGATTTAATACATTTGGCAATCTGCCAGTTGCACCCATAACAGCTTCAACATCAATTCTCTTTCCATTTGATAATTTAACATTGTAGTTTTTGTTATTCTTTTCAATTTTTGAAATTGTAACTCCATTATGAATTGTTATTCCCTTTTGCTTCATAGATGTCATCAAAAACTGTCTTATATCTTTATCAAAGCCTCTTAAAGCCATATCAGCCCTAAAAACAAGATGAGTATCAACTCCAAAACCGTTAAATATTCCCGCAAACTCAACAGCTATATAACCAGAACCATATATAACAATTGATTTAGGCAGTTCACTTAAATCTAAAGCTTTATCAGAATTAATCATAAAATGATTGCCATCAAAAGTTGGGAAAGAAGATTCACCTCCTACTGCAATCATTATTTTTTTTGATGACAACTCAATAATCTCATTATTACTTTTTGTAATTGAAACAGTATTAGGTCCAATAATTTTGCCCCAACCAGTAATCAGTTCACAACCAGCATTTTTAATTAATTTTACATAAATTTCGTGAAGTCTATCTAATTCTCTATTTTTTTTTATAATTAATTCATTCCAGTTACTATTAAAATTATCAATTTGCCAACCAAAACCTTCTGCATCTGATACTTGTTCTGAAAATTGA
>CEOK01076968.1_pt1 | contig 15938 bp, 20 predicted proteins | sample 427001 | NCBI WGS metagenome assembly CEOK01 (sample SAMEA2591108, study PRJEB7988) | marine metagenome | isolation source: saline water (ENVO:00002010), including | reverse complement strand
ACACAAATGGAACAACATTTCCTAAACATGCCATCAAACACATATGGCCAAACTTTAAATTGGTTGAAATTGCATTCTCGATCGATGATCTGGGCGACAGATTTGAATATCAGAGATATGGAGCTGTATGGGAGGAAGTAAATGACAACATTGAAAAAATAAATGAATTAAGATCTTCAAATCCAATTAAAACACAAATATGTTGCACAATCAATATACAAAACATTTGGAACATGCCGGAAATATGTGAATGGATAGAATCTAAAAATTTCAATTATGTGTTTTTCAATTATCTACATGAATCTAAAGAATGGAACGTACAGTATCTGCCAAATAATTATAAGCACAAGATACAAAACAAATTGTTAAATGCAAACACATCAGATGACATGCGTAAAGAAATAGGCAAAGCAGTTAATTTTATGATGAACAATGACCTTGCTTCGGATCAAATGAATTGGCAAAGAAAAGTAAAAATTAAAGCAAGTGATGAATATAGGAATCAATCTTTTGTTGCAGTGCATCCAGAATATGAAGGCATGTTATGAAATTAAAACCTAGTGAAGGCAACAAAACATTTTGCATGGCGCCTTGGACCCATTCATATATTTCCCCACAATCTGAAAGAAGAATCTGTTGTGCTTCAACAGAGCCAGCTCAGACCTTTACACAATACATAGACACTGCCAAAGGCAGTGGTGAATATACTCCTATGACACTGGAGGAACATTGGAACTCTGACAATATGAAGTCTATCAGAGCAAGGATGTTGAGAGGGGAAACACTAGAAGAATGTAAAGTTTGCGACCAAAGTTTGTTGCATACAACTACATATAGGAACTATTTTAATTCGTTGTTTGGCAGACACATTGACTCTGCCTATGAAAACACCACAGATGACGGAGCAACAACTCTTAAAACTATTTCATTCGACTATAGATTTTCAAATCTTTGTAATTTTAAATGCAGAATGTGTGGTTCGATGTTATCATCACAGTGGGAAGCAGAAGAACGTAAACACAATATGGGTGCTGTGGATCATAATTTATGGATGCAACCTGACATCAAAAAGAAGATTCAAACATTTACAAAAAATGTTGTTGAAAAAGAATTTGCTGATGCTGTGGAAAGCAAACAGATTGAAGAAGTATATTGGGTAGGTGGAGAGCCGTTGATGTATGAAGAACATTGGAAATACATGAAACGTATGGTGGACATAGGACACTCCAATGATGTACATGCTAGATACAATTCAAATTTATCAAGAATCAAATTCAAAGGTATTGACTTATTCAAAGATCTATTAATAAATTTTAAAAGTTGGCAAATGTGTGCATCAATTGATGGCACTGGCGAAATTGGAGAATACATCAGAACAGGACTAGATTGGCAACAGTGGAAAGAAAATTTTGAATATGGACTAAAGTTTGCTAACCATAAACGTAATCCTAGACAGATGCAAATAGATTTTACACTTACTACACCTGGATTATTTGAAGTAGAAACAATGTTTGATCTTAGTTTGCAATACGAATCAGTAATCATTAGTAAAGTTTGTTTTGCTTTTTCACCAGATATAATGATGGCTCCTATGTGTTTGCCACGACACATACTAGATAGAAAAGTTGACGAAATACTTGCAAACATAGAACATCGGGCCACTTGGAGACAACAAGGCATGATCGATATGTTAAAACAACTTAAAAATAGGCCAACTTTTGAAGAACAATGGCCCAATGAATACAAAGTTGGTTTTATGAAGGGCAGATCGAGATTGCGTTCATTAGAAAAAATTAGAGAACAAAAAACAACTTTCGATGAGATCATGGACAAGGACAAAGAAATGTCCCAATGGTGGAACAGGGAGATGTAACAATGTTTCGATGGATAAAACAATTAATTTACAAAATAAGGCTTGAACTAGCATATCGCAAAAAAATTAGGGAACTTAAGAAAAAAGATCCATTCATTTACTAATGTCAAAAGACAAAATTATATGGGGCATATCTGCACTGTTTCATGATGCTGGCATCAGTGTTATCAAAAATAATCAGCTAGTATTTGGGGCACATGCAGAAAGGTATTCTGGAATAAAACACGATGCACATTTGAATTTTGGAATTGTTGAAGACGCAACAGCATATGGAAATCCAGATAGGGTAATTTGGTATGAGAATCCCTGGAAAAAAAGGCTAAGACAAATATTTTCCACTGAAATTTTTTACGGAAAAAAATATCCTAATCCCTTCAAATACATGAATAGTTTTGGTATATGGACAGGCGCCGCATCATATGTTGATCATCATTACGCACATGCGTGTGCAGGAGCATATACATCAAATTATAGTAGAGCGATTGTTGTGGTAATAGACGCCATTGGTGAATTTGATACATGTTCTGTATGGGAATACAGTAGCGACTTAGGCCTATTCAAAAAATGGTCTGTGAAATACCCTACATCCATAGGCCTCTTATATTCAGCATTTACAAAAAGATGCGGACTTAAACCAATGGACGAAGAGTATATCACAATGGGCATGTCAGCTTGGGGTAAAGCAATACACGTTGACCAAATAAAAAAGGATTTTATCGAATCCTATCGTCCATTTAAAATGAAACGTAACGTACACAAAGGCATCGATGATTATCTACCTGATGCTGATCCTATGGACCTGGCGGCATCTATTCAACAGGTTGCTGAAGAATTTATTATTGATTTTGTAAAACATGCTGTACATCATCATGATGATTTGCCAGTTGTGTATCAGGGCGGAGTAGCACTTAATTGTGTTGCAAATACCAAATTATTAGACATATGTAAACATGGCTTATGGATTATGCCTAATCCAGGAGATTGTGGTGGTTCCCTTGGCGCGGCACTATCTTTCCATAAAAAAGCAATAAAATGGCCTGGACCCTATATTGGCACTGATATAACAAATCCATACCCTGTAGACGCTTGTATCACTGAATTAAGCACCAATAAAATAGTGGGCGTGGCATCAAATCGGGCGGAATATGGGCCACGTGCATTGGGTCATAGATCGCTCCTAGCAGACCCTAGAGGACATGATATTAAAGATAAAGTAAATGAAATAAAAAGAAGACAAAAGTTTCGCCCTTTTGCGCCTGCTATATTAGAAGAACATTTACACAATTACTTTGAAATAAACACTGACAAATCCCCATACATGCAATATGTTGGAAAATGTAAACATCCGGACAAATATCCAGCAATTGTCCATGTTGATGGCAGTTCACGTATCCAAACAGTTGGCAAGTCTGATTCTCCTGGTTTTAGATCACTGCTTGAAGCATGGTATAATAAAACTGGTTGTCCTATGTTATTAAACACTTCTCTGAACATACGTGGAAAACCAATGATTAACACTAGATCAGATGCTGACAAATTTGAGAAAGCATATGGGGTAAAGGTCTTTTCATAATGTACGACAAGTTTTTTTATAACGGCACTTTGACAGGTTATGACAGTCGCACTGATTGGTTTTGGATCACACACCCAGACAATGATTACACAGACTTTAATTTTGATTATCACGTGCCCAATTGGGAAGAATCTTTTGTTCAAGTGTTCGGAGATCAACACGCCAAAAATTCACACACATATTTGATACACAAACAACATGACGCCAACACATCTTGGCAGTTTCATGAAGACTGTGTAACAAGAACTGGCACAGTTCCAATATACCATGCAACAAATCTCCAGCCAGAAGAAACAGATGGCATTAGAATGTTTTCAAACTTCTTTAATTTTATTAAAAGATGTTGTAACAAAACAGAAGCAGACTATTTTTGGGTGACAGCAAGTGTGTGTGATTACAAAGACTTTGACTTTACATGGCATCCAGACATAGGAGAAGAAAAATATATTCATGCATGGACCACACAAGACAACAAATATGGTTATACCTTTTTTATACCAAAGAAAGAATTTGAACAACAATTATCAACTTTACAAAAACTAGAATGGTTTGAACACATAAAGTATCATTATGAAGTGCCAACACATGCACTGCCAGTGCATACGTTCAGTCTCAAACATGGACTGGCTAATAAAATAAAACGCCATACATTCACACATCACTATGAATGGTTTGTAGAAGAGGGCATCGACTTTAACACACAGCAATTTCAACCTTCTAGATGGGATGACATATTCATAGAAACATTTGGACAAAATAACAACGCAGTGTTAGTGCCAAGAGAAGCAAAAAGTTTTGTTATTGATCAAATGTATGATTATCCTCATATTATTAAAAAGCCAACACAAGTGTTGCAACCTAAGTTTGACATGATAGTGTTGGGATATAAAGAGCCAGATCTATTGGACTCATATGAAAAGATTAAAAACATATATCCCGATGTAAAACTGGTGTCTGGTATTGAAGGTAATGTTAATGCATACAAAGAGTGTGCAAGGCAAAGTGAGACTGAATATTTTTGGACTATTTTTGCCAAGTCAACTTTGAATGATGATTTTAAATTTGATTATCATCCAGATTGCATGGAAAGACCACATCATTATATTTTTAAGTGCTACAATCCAATGATTGATTATGCCTATGGACACATGGGGATAATTTTGTATCATAAGCAAATGGTGTTAGATGCAACCACGTGGGGACCAGACTTCACTTGTTCCTTTCCAGTCAAACTGATCGATCAAGTATCGAACACTGCAAATTATTTCCAAACACCATTTTTAACATATAGAACTGCATTTAGAGAAGCCATTAAACTTGCATCTAATTGTATTGAAGGAAGTGACAAAGAACAAAACAACTTAATTTTAAACAAATGGCTTGAAAGCAAAGATGATTGGACTAAAAAAGGAAGCCATGATGCGGTGCAACACGTGTCTAATGGTGGGGATCTAATGCAGGTGTTTGATTGGGATTACATTCAATCAAAATATAGTAGTTGGCTCTAAATGTTCTAAAGCTTTGAATAGGTCAAATTTTCTTTCATATCCTAATATATTTTTTATTTTAGTAATTTGTAGTGATCCCCTGTTAGGAAAATATTTTTCTCTAGACACAGGAATCAAAGTGCTTTTGCTGAAATAATGTTCTTTTATTATCTCAGCAAGTTGTTTAATTGACAGTATGTGTTCGCTACTGATGTTGAATGTTTCGTTGGCAACGTTTGAATTGATTGCCAATCCAATCGCGTTGACTAGATCATCAACATAGGTGATGTCAGTATTTGTATCTTGTGCATAAAATATTTCTTGATTATCTACTGCTGATCTAATAAATTTTGGAACTAATCTGTCTCCAATGTCGTTATTGCCAAACACACATATAGGCCTAAATATAATATAATTCATACCAATGTTTTTAGCATGACTTTTTAATAAATTTTCTTGTGCAAGTTTTAGTGATCCATACAAATTAATTGGAGCACATAAAGATGACTCATCAGCTTCATCTTGATAGTTTCCATACACATTGGAGCTTGAAATGTGAATGTATTTTTTTACTGGCCAATTCAATGTGTTAATAAGTCCTTTGATCATTCCATCTGCTGACAGTATAGGATATTTTTCAGATAAACTTACTCTTGGATATGCCGCAAGATTTATTATAATGTCTGGCTGAAAGTTTTGCAGTGTGTCTTGTATTAAACTTTCTTCAAGGATCGAACCATTCACAGTTGTGACATTGTACCACTCTTTTATTCTTTGTTGGATTATTTTATGTTTTTGTTGTATGTGCTTAACACCAAATACACTAAAATTATCATACACACAAACATCATGCTCCTGTTGAAGCATGTTTACCAGGTGGTGTCCTATAAAGCCGGCCCCGCCAAATACAAGTATTTTCATTCTTCTTCCGCAGGTGGCAAGGATACTTTTTGCATTGACTTTATTAATTCATCACGCAGTTCTGACAAATCGATCTGTCCTGTCTCAAAATCACGCAGTGCATTCACAGTGTCAGCTTGGCCTCTCCCGTGTTCCTGTACAATTGGCTTAGCGCCACGTTGGAGTTGGCGTGTCCTGTGTGCCGCCAACAGTATCATTTCATAGCGGCCATCAACGCCCTGTTCTTCACACTTATGCCATGCCTCTTGGGCAAATACTCTGGCCACTAATTAAGCCTCTTCAGTTTGCTTTTTTGGTCGGCCCTTCTTTGGTCTAAGATCTGGATCAAGCTCATATGCTCTCTCTTTCAAGACCATCATCTTTTTTTCAAGTCTGTCTGCACGGGCTAACATTAGTTTTGCTTCATTTTTGCCAGATGTGCCTTGAGAAGTTGTGTCAGGTTGAATTGAAAGTCCAGCTAGATCAACTCCACGTTGACTTGCTATCATTTCATTAAGTTTGTCTAACTGCACTGCATCTGCACCCTGTTCAGTGACCATTACGTTTTCTGTGGCCTGCTTTAACAGTTTGCCATTTGTGTGCAAGTATTCTAACACAGATACTCCTTGTAAAGATGTTGCTTGATCTTGCACCATTGCGTTGGGCGAATCTTCAAGTGGCATTTTGTGTCTGCCAAGTACATGTGCAAATTCAAATGAGTCTTGTCCATCTTTTGATTCAAGTAAACCTTCTATTATATCTTCTTCGTATGGAAGCATTGCATCCCTGTCTATCACTAAACTTGAATACGGATCAGAAGGTATTGTTCTGTAGGCAATAATAACTTTAGTGCCAGTAGTTTTTAGCTGACCAACATGTTTCATTTATTTGTCCTCTGCTTTCGATTCCGCCGCTGGCTCATTTGCAGCTGGTTGTGTAGTATCTGCCTTAGCATCTACTGTTTTTAAAAATGTGTCTAATTTATCAAACACACTGCCAATGGTTGCAAGTTCGGCGCCTTTGAATGCCCCACGTTGTGATGAAATATCAATGATCATTCTAATATTTCTTAGATCAGACACTGTGAGTGCAGGCGCTTCTGCTTGGGGAGTAGACACAGTGCCATCTTGTGTTGGCGCAGTGCCTTGTGTTTTTGTTTCTTCTTCCATAAGGAGTCTCCTTGGTTATATTATAATATACGTATATTATATTTTATTTGTTTTAGGAAAGTCAACCATAATAAACGGTTTGTCCAAAGGGTGGTTTTACTCTTTCATTTGTGTGTATCACCCAAAGAGTATCGCAGTAGTCACTGTCTCCCCATCGATCCCATGTTTCACCATCTGTAAAGCAAATTAATAGTTCGGGTCTGAGATCATTTTCCTGCATGTATTTCCAGTTCACTGAAATATCTGTGCCACCATATCCTTGCGGAGTGTATGACACAATGTCTTTTCCGTCCCATGATTCAAAAGTTTCTGGTGCATGAACATCAGTATCAAAGCACCATATTTTAATTTTGTAATCATCGAATTCATCTGCAATGCCGTTTATTTCACTTAGAAAATCTTTTAACATTGTTTCGGATATCGATCCTGACGTGTCTATACTGACGCATATATCAAGTTGATTTTCAACATCAAGTCCAGGAAGCACTGCATTCGTTGAGTACATCTTACGTGACGGCCTCATCCAAGTGTAGTTGTTTTTAATTTGTGATTTTATAGTTTGTCTCAACATTGAACGCCAGTCAAGTTTTGGTTGAGTGATATCAGTAATGAGTCTTTGTAGTCCGGCAGGAATATTGCCAGAACCAGAACTTTGTGCCGCCTTTGCAGATTGCAATAATGAATTTTTTATTTCATCCTTCAATTGATCCTGTTCGGCTTTGGACAGTTTGGGCATTTGGATTGTTTGGTCTTTGCCATTTTTGTCTTTAATTTTTGCTTCACCTTTGTCTAAATCAATGTGTACATCCATTGTCTGTTGTTGTTTTTGCCAGTCTGAAAGTCCATCATATATTTGTTCTGCAGATAGTCCTCTGTATTGTGAATCTAACAATGGGGCATCATTGCCTGTTGGTTTTGATCCTATGCCCTCATCATCAAGTATTTGATTTATTGCATAGTCCGCCGCCACGTTCCAACCTTGTGGTTCTCTGTCTCCGCGTCTTAACATGTGTTCAAAAGCAACATGTAGGACTTCATGTGCAAGTAAAAATTCAACTTGCTTAACATTTAATCTGTCAATAAATTCTGGCGCATACCAAAGATGTCTACCATCCGTAGCCGCTGTGCCTATGTCCTTTGATTCTTTTAAAATAAGACGTGTTGCCATGTTACCAAAGAATGGCTTCTTGAGCAACAATGATATCCTTGCAGTTGTAATTTTTTCTTCCTGTGCAGTTTTCATTATCCCTCCATACTTGCTACAACATACTTGCCAAATTTTTCATGAAACTTGTTGAAAGATTTCAACTTACTTGGCTTCATAGGAAGTTTGTATGTGGACAATGCAATCTTGGCACCCATTACTGTTAGTTCTGTATCAAAATTTTCCATCATAAAGTCTAAGAAACAATCTGCCATTTTGTCAAACTCTTTGTCTTTTTGTTTTTCTTGTAGTTCATAGCACATTGATACTGCCAGTGAATATTGTCCTGACACTTCAACTTTTTTTGGCATCTTTTTTATTTTACCGGATAGTATTTGTGTTGGGTTGGGAAGGTCAGCCGCTATTTTACGATGAGCCATAAATTTAATGGCTGTGCCTTCTCCAACCGCACCCGCAACAAGATCAGTGAGTGTATTATCCGGCAGGTGTTCAGTTAGTAATTGACTTACAAAGGCCCATGTTCTTGGCGTTGCAAACGCCTTGGAAGAACCTTTGGGATCAAAGTCATACAAATCATTTTTTGCAAATGTGCAGTAACCAACCACATCAGCATGTATATTATTAAGTGTTGCCCATTCAAACCAGTCATCAAAGTCAACTTTCATTTCAATATGAACAAATCTATTAGAAAGAGGAGCAGGCATTCTGAAAGTGACTCCTCTGTCAGTCTCTCTGTTACCAGCGGCCACAATCGACACACCTTCGGGCAGTGTGTATGCACCAACTTTCCTATTCAATATCAGTTGATACGCCGCTGCCTGTACAGCAGGTGGTGCCGCATTTATTTCATCTAAGAAGAGAATTGCTGTGCTTTTTGGATCTGATGGCAACTCAATTGGTGGTGCCCATTCCATTGCATTTGATTTTGAATTGTAAAATGGGATTCCTTTTATATCTGTTGGCTCCCATAATGGTAATCTTATATCAATCACTTGACGTGACTGTTCATCTCCAATCTTTTTAACAATATCGGACTTACCAATACCTGGTGCACCCCATATCATTACTGGTCTTTTTAATGCAATGCAATGTTCTAATGCTGAGATTGCCTGCTTAGGACCAATTTGTCTTGTAGTTTCTATTGTTTTATCGCTCATCTTTGTATACACTCCTTATAATATTATTATAATACCATAGTGCATAGTGTCAACCACGTAAAAGTCGCTATAATTGGAAGTTTTCTATGTCACCGTCCAGCATTTGTAATACCACAGCTGGTTTTTGTGCAAAGATATAAACGTATTTTTTGTCTTTTGGCAAATAATAAGGACATGGACACTGCCGATCAAGATTTAACATTGACTTCATTGTTAATTGTTTTTTTATCTTTATTTTATATGTTTGAAACTTAGCGTATTTTAATATTTGAAATCCTTTGTAAGTGAGTTGGAACCTTGAATTATCTCCAAAAGATCTAAACATTGTCTTCTTTACTTTCTCAGGAGTCATGTGTAGGTCACATTGTAATTTACAAAGTTCAGCTAGTTTGGTTTTAGTTAGTTTCATTTACCAACAATTTCCCCTCAGTAAGTTCATAAACTTTAAATTCAGTGGTCTTGAACATACTGTTTAATTTTTGGGCCAAATTGTGTGCATGGCCTGGATTTGAAAATGAAACTTTTTTATATTTCGGTCCAGGATAGTTTGATATGATAGAACTGGATTTGAGATTGATTGGCTTTCCTTGATAGAATACAGCATAGATACCACTGGCATCCAACACTTCATCCATCTTGTAGTTTTTCTTGTTGGTGTACTGCAAGAGAGTTTTTGGTTTTGGTCTACTCATATAATATGAGTATTTATCGTATTTTTATAGGTTCAAATGTGTTTTCAGATGCTGATATCCACCAATGACTTTTCCATCTAACACAATTTGTGGCATAGACTTTGCACCTGGCACAGACTCCCAAAGTTGTTCGGTTGTCCATCCATTTCCGAGATTTCTTTCTTCGAAATCTATGTTTTTTTCCTTTAATAAAGTCTTTGCCATATCGCAAAATGTACAACCTGGCTTTGTCCATACAATGTTCATTTAAATTTTCCCCCGTCCATTTCTGTGTTTGGTGTATTTACTTCTGTGTTTTTTCTGCTTGTTATTTCTGCATAGTGTATCAAAAGACTTGTCAAAGCATTTCTTACACGTTTTGCTTGATCAGTGCTAATTTTAATTTCTCTTTGTCGAGCATTATCAGCCTTATTGATTATTTCTATAAAATTTTTAAGATGTAAGGTATCATCTATTTTTGTTGACATTTGAAAAAGCCTGTCTTTGTTCCATCACAGTTTTGAATGGACCTTGAAATTGATTTTGTGTGATTGTGGATAACTTTGGACAAAAGCCTTTTACCCATCCTTTTGGAAAATGCACTATGTAATATCCTGCGGCATATAAATTATTTGAATTAGGAGATTTTGAATACAAAGGAATCTGATGTTTTACATCCAACACAGCATTAAAAGGTGTGTGCTTAGTAGGATATCCATATATTTCTTTCTTTGTGTCCTCAGTTTTAGTTGCTTCAACAATATTTTGCACTGGTGCAAACAAATTAAATTGATCTTCTATTTCTTGTTTTGACATCTGTGCAATAGATGAATCAATGCCTGTAACTACAAAATTGTTTTCGTCATGTCTTTGTATTGTTCCTATTCGAGATCCATTGTGTTCAATGATCCAAAAGCGATCAGGCAGTAATTGCTTGGTCTTGATAGAATCTTGCGTTGAAAGGTTCTGCATAAAATCTAACATTGTCTCTTATCCTCACTAGTTCGTGCTTTGCACAAAATTTTAATAAATGCACCCCAACATTGCCCACAGATTTTGTATTATCTACAGCCGACGCTATGGTGTCTGCTATTTTAATTTTAATATCATCTGGTTGTTTGGTCAAGTCAATTAATTGTTCATTTGTGGCATATTCTTCTTTTACTATACGTTCCTTGCCGTTGTGATCAACCCATCTGCTTAACATCAAATTATTCCACACAAAGCCTTGATTTTGCCTATCTTGGAAGGCGTCTTTTAATTTATTTGTTCTAACTTTAGGATATGCAGAGAATACGTTGTCTGATGAATCACCCCTCATGCATTTTTCAAATAATAGCCATCTAGGATCTGGAGCAAGTTTTGGTTCTTTTGTCTTTTTATCTATAACCACATTGTCTTTGTCATCAAAAAATCCATTAGTGTTTGCTAAAATGTCAGTGATGCCGTTGTATTGAGATACATTTTCACTTAGCAACTGATAAAAGTCTGTGTCTGAAGAAATAATAATGTGTTTATCTTCGGGATGGGATTGTGTCCAACCTGCTATCAGATCATCTGCTTCTAATTCAGCATGACGCAACACAGTGCAATTAGTTTTGTCTGACACAAAAGTTTTAAATTCATCAAATGTTTGCCAAAATAATTCATCTGCATCCTGTTCTGCAGGAGTCATCGCGTCCCTGGTAACCTTCCGATTTTGTTTGTAAGCAGGATAAAAATCTTTACGCCAGGAGCGACCCTCAAAACAAAACACCACGTGATCAGCTTTGAAACGTTCCCAACATTTTTTCACAGAGTTCATCATGATATGAAGTGCCAAGCCAAGTTTTGTTTCAATGTCTTCACCACGCACAACGTGCCTTGCACGGAAAAAAGTATTTGCAGAATCTATTATGAGATATGTTTTAGGAGATTTCAGTTTTTCCATCCTCTCGCTTTTCTTCTTTGACAATAGCATTGTCTGTAGCAAGTGGACTACCTTCATCTGCTATTGTGTTACACAATACAGAAAACCAATGATCAACAACTTCTTCATCATTGTTGCCTGAAAATCCATGTTTTTTTAAATTATCAACAAAATGTTGATTCCAATCAAGTTCAAAATATCCATACTTAGGATTCTTGGCATCAACATTTGTATCTAAAACTTTGATATAAGGTTCGCCTTTTTCAGTTGCAATTTCCTTTTCAGTTTTTTCAACTTTTTGCTTTTTGTTGAATACATTTTTTAATTTGTCAAACATATTAATAATATAACACCTAAACCAAAAATTGTCAAACGACGCCATGTGAATATTTTACTAGTGTGCTGTGGGCGTTCAAAGTTCCTTTTAGAAAACACTCTCATTTTAATTTATCCTTCCATATGGCAATAGTTTTGTCTAGTCCATCTTCTAGGTCAACTTGTGGTGTCCAATTATATAAATTTTGAGTAAGTTTGTTGCCACTGTTCAGCCAATATATTTCGCCTTCTCTTTTTGGTTGCATGTGCCAATTGATTTGGCCTGTATAATTTAATTTTTTAGCAATAAGTTCTGCATAATCTTTTATTCTAATTGCATTATCAGGTCCTGTAGTCAAAATGGCCCCTCTGGCTTTTGTTGGCTGTGAAATAATTTTAATCCAAATATCAATGAGGTCATCTATGTATAAAAAATTACGCCATGGTTCCGAATACCCCATGTTAATGCTTTCTTTATTTTGAAGCATTCTACTAATCAAAGCTTCTGTTACAAAAAAGTCATTGTCTTTACGACCATAAGAATTCGTTTGTCTCACAATTGTGTAAGGCAAATTGTATGCACGTGAGGCATATTCGATATATTTTTCACAGGCGTATTTGGCCACGGCATATGGAGCATTTGGATTAGGAATGGTGTTATGATCAAATACTTCTCTTTTTGTATATTTGCCATGATGCTGTATTTCGTCACTTATAGGTTGCCAACCGTACACCTCCATAGTACTGGCAAATAAAAAACTACGTAAATTTTCAAGCTGTCTTGTGCTTTCAATTAAATTTACTGTTCCTAGATAATTTATTTCACTAAAACTTAACTGTTCTGTAAAACTTTTTTCAACTTCAGTCCTGGCTGCCAAATGCACAATAATGTTAGGATTACATTGTTTTACTTCTTGTTTAACTTTATCATACTCAGTAAGATCACTCTGAAGATGATGTACTTCCCAATATTTTTCTAAATAGGGGGTTATCGCTGAACCAATGAAACCACTGCTACCTGTAAGTAAAATTTTCATGTGCCTATCGCGTTTCCGAACAAATACACATGCACTCTTGCGGCCACGTTGTAACCACGTTGGAAAGCACGTTTGGCCACAGCACCTGCAGAGTCCTTTTGTTCTTCTTCTCTTGCTCCCACTGGCATGACCCACACAGGCCAATCCACTCCAGCACTTTTAAATTTTGCAATTGCTTGTTCCATTTCATCCCATTGTTCATCTTTGTGTCCACACACAAATTTAAGTTGCCCTGTTTTGGATGTGTTGTAATATTCGGCCACTATCTCTGGCTTGATGGCCTTTTCGGCTTTTTCACCTGCCACTGACCACAGTTTAGGACTGACACTAAAAAATATTTCTGTGTCTATCCTGTTGGCCCAATCAATGAATGGCTGTTTCAATTTTTGTGTACCATTTGTTTCAAATGTCATGGATGATGGAAGATTGTTTTGTTTTTCAAGTTCTTCATAAATGCCCACAGTGGCTGTCTGTCCTGTAACCATCAATGGTTCACCACCTGTAATGCACAAATGTTGTCTTTGTTTTGTTACAGGATGTAGGAACAATCCATCTGGATTGGAATCTGTTTTCAACACATCTACTATTTTGTTTGCAAGTACAGTTGGAGTCTCTTGTCCCATCAGATGCTTATATTTCTTTGCCCATGTGTATGAAGAATCACAGCCTTTATCCCACACAGGCAAGTCTTCCACTCTCTTAACTTGTGATACATCATATGTTTCGAATGGCAATTCATAAGTGCTGGGATCACTTGGATCAATCTGTCCAAAACCATTACACTGCAAATTGCAAAGAAAGAATCTTATCCATGCTGTTGGCACCCCAGTATAGTGGCCTTCACCTTGTATGCTGTGAAATATTTCAGAATAGTAGTATTTTTTTTCTTCCATAACTTTTTGTAGTATAACATGTATTTAGATTTTTGTCTACAGTTCCCAAGGATACACTATCCATGCAGGATCTTTGTTTTTGTCTATTTTTTCTCCCCAATAATCAACATCAAATTCAGATGGTTCATTATCAATCAATACAGCAAATTCTGTGTATCTTGCGCCGCGATGATGCATGATCTCACGTACTTTCCTGAATGTGTGACCAGTATCATTGATATCATCAACCACTAAAAATCGATAATGATCAATCCAATTATCGCCAGTGCCATGTCCAACAGGAAAGTCAGGAACCATTTCTTTGGCATGATCTCGAGTTGATAAAGATATTGGTATCATTGGAATGTCTAACTTGTGCGAAATAATAGTTGCAGGAATGCAACCTCCTCTGGATATTCCTATTATATGTGTAAAAAATTTTGGTTCGACTAATTTAGCCAAGTGTGTTGACATTTTATGTATTTGTTTCCAGGTGTAATATTTTTTATCAGGCATTGCCAAACACTGTATTAATTTGTTGTGTGCATCTTACAAATGTGGCACATTTGGGCATATCTTTAATCCGTTCTGCTCCAATGTACGTGCAAGAACTTCTTACACCTCCTAGTATTTCAGTGATGGTATTTTGAACTGCACCACGATATGGAATTTGAACTGTTTTTCCTTCAGCACCTCGATAACCATCTTTTCGTCTGCCATGTTTGGCCATTGCTTGATTTGAACTCATTCCATAAAAAGTCATCTTGCCATCTACAATTTTTCCGCCTGATTCGTCATGACCAGCCAACATGCCGCCTAACATAACAAAGTGTGCACCTGCTCCAAAGGCTTTTGCAACATCGCCTGGATATACACAACCTCCATCTGCAATTATATGACCTCCGATGCCGTTAGCTGCATCAGCACATTCTATAATGCCAGACAGTTGAGGCACCCCAACACCAGTCATTGTCCTTGTGGTGCATACAGAACCAGGACCAATGCCAACTTTTACAACATCAGCACCTCTAATAATAAGTTCTTCAGTCATTTCTGCTGTGACTACATTTCCTGCGATGATAGTTTTATCTGGATATTGTTCTCTCAAGTGTTCCACAAAGTCCCCAAAGTTTTCATGATAAGCGTTAGCAACATCAACAGTGATAAATTTTATGTCCGGATACATTTGCAATATTTGTTTTGCAGTGTGATAATCAGCGGCTTCTTTATCCCAAATGTAGGATGTGCCCAAACAAACACTAATGTGTTTCATATTAACTCCATCACCAATGGCCTGCTTCCAATCATCAACTAAATTATGTTTGCCTATTACAGTGAACATTTTTTCTTTTTGTAGTGCTTTCGCCATTCCGAAAGTTCCTACACCATCCATGTTTGACGCCATAATAGGAACTCCTTTCCATTCATTACCGCTGTTATGAAAAGTAAAGGTGCGTATTAGATCAACATCTCTCCTACTTTCAAGTTTGGATCGTTTTGGCTTGAACAGCACGTCTTTAAAATCTAATTTGATGTCTTGTTCTATTCTCATTTTTTAGCAAATTCTTGTTGCAATTTAATATTATCCATAAACTCCTTTTTAGTTCCCATGTCGTCAGCAAACGCTCCACGCAAAACAGTTGTCTGTGTTAAACTGCTGTGTGCCCCTATGCCTCTGTTTTCACAACAACCATGTGTTGCCTGGATATAAACGCCTACATTTGGACTCTTAGTTGCTTTGCCAATTTCATTAGCAATAACATTGTTAAGTTCTTCTTGCAGTGTTCCACGTCTAGCACACCACTGGGCG
>CEOK01005838.1_pt1 | contig 15971 bp, 14 predicted proteins | sample 427001 | NCBI WGS metagenome assembly CEOK01 (sample SAMEA2591108, study PRJEB7988) | marine metagenome | isolation source: saline water (ENVO:00002010), including | reverse complement strand
CTCATTATACATCTTATACAAGTTTTGTTGTTCCGATATAAAATATTTTAATGCATTCTTACTCGGATCTCCTTTTAGGTCGTTGTTTCTTCTTGTGTCAAATTTATAGTCAGACCCTGTATTTATATTTTCTACTGTAAATTCTTTTAGTCTCTCGCTTGATTGTATTTTTGACGTGATAAGTGCAATATCTTGTTTGGACAGTCCATTTGAATTGGATTTTGATTTATTACTATTAGTAGCTCTATTATTTAATGGATTACTACTAGAAGATTGTGTAACCACTGGTTCGTCCAGAAGATACTTTTGCCGAAATCCCCTTTCAAACATATCACCTAATGTATTGTTATAATAATCGCATTTTTGACTATTAATATTAGATTCATTAATCTTATCGTCATGTAACTTAACAGATATATATATTTCCTTTCTTAAGTTTGATCCTTGTAAATCTATATCGCAAATACATCCTTTTATCATCTTTTCATAAAAAGGGACTTCCGGAATATATTCTGAAAATATATAACGATCAGATAAATATCTAATGAACCTATAAAATAACTCCTTTCTATTATCCGTATTTTCTATCTCTTTATTAAAAATATCATCCAATTTGTGAAATTCTTTTTTTACCGTATCCTTTCTCTCGTCCCCTGTATTAGCCGCTGCATTAATTAATTCTTGAAAATAATAATTATTAACATTATAATTCGGGTATTTCAATTTTGTCAATGTATTTAATCTATAATTGGTTACAAGATTTTCATTTTTAGCAGGCTTTGTCTCATTTTTAGCAGGCTTTGTCTGTTTTCGTGGTTTGGTTCGTAGTATGGTATTTTCGTATAATTGATTATTTTCTTTTTCATACCTGTTTAAGAAGTTTCTGGTTTCTCTAATTGCATTATTATATAAAGGGTGATTTACTACATCGTTATACAATATAACTTTATCTATTAACCTATCCTTTCCGTCTACATTCATGGCAATATATTGTTTTGGTTTAAAGTTAAATATATCCAGAGGTTTATTTGAAAATTGTCCTTTTATATATTGATACGATGTATGTAGATTATTAACAACATCAACTGATGTAGGAAATAATACTTCTAACATGGTTATAATATTTTCATTCATAATCTCGTTTTTATAAAGTGTGCTATTGTAATTAAAAGTTTTATCATCATCAACTACTGAAGAAGCGTTAGCTGGTTCTCCATATTCACGTATATATTTGATAAATTCGTTTTCATTGAAAAATATATTTATAAGTTGTTTATAATTAAGAATACTTTTTAATTTATTTAAAGGATACTTGTAATCATGTGTGAAAAATGGGTTATCACTATAGTTTAACGTAATAACGCTTTCATCGTCCTCTTGACTTGGTATTTTCAACATGGATCTTTTAAAATCAACTAAATCCTTGACATTGGTTTTTATTTTGATATATAATTCATATATGGTAAAATTAACAGACATAATTTGTGTTAGTTATATTATATAGATAATTTTTTCTATATAATATTATTTAAAAGAATAACTATCAACATTAGCACTTTTATTTTGTTTTTTAGCTTTTTCTAAAACTTTCTCGGCCTTTTTTATATCTTCTTCGCTGACATCTTTGTTGTTCCCGTCGTTTTCTAATAATTCATGGTGATATGTCTTAAATTCCTCTGGTAATATACAAAACATACTGTCATCATCTAATAAATAATCCACAATTATTACAAAAATAAATACAATAGATAAAGCAATATACACATCACGTGTCCCCATCCACGCAATAGTAAAAACCAATAAGTATTTACTAAATGTATATTTCAAATACGATTCCATACTTTTACTTAATTTTATAGTTACAAACCGAGAAGCTATATTTAAAGTAATGATCATCAATCCAGCAAATATTTTACTGTCATTTATTCTTCTTATGTTTTCATTTAAAAATGAAAATACTTCTGACATTTGCCCTTTCATATACAGTATCATTACATTTTTTCATCCTTGGAAAATTTAGGAATCATCTCTTTTTCCTTTAATAATTTATTTTCAACAATGGAATATTTGCATGAATCTGCACAAGGATTACATTTATCTTCTGCATACTCTATTTCTGGGAAAATATGATCAACGATCTCATCCTTAACATTCATATTCTTATATTTTAATTGCCCTTCAATACAGTTATCCTTTTTGAATGTTTGTTTAAAATCCAAAAGAGACTTATCTACTAAATTGTCATACACATACACATTATCTATATCAGACATTCCTTCTGTTACTTTATTCTTTTTAGGCATTCTGTTTTCCATACCTTCTATTTTAGTGTCTTCTTCTTTTACAAACATATTTTTCATAATTTCATCCATATTTAGCACATTTTCTACTATTTCGCTTTGATAGTACAATATCATCAAGGAACATACCAGTAAACCCAATGTTTTGTCTAAAATGGTATAATATATAATTATCAATAATGCACACAATTTACCTAAAACAGTGTTTGAAAAATCTATAAAATCTTTACTATAAGATAAAAGCAAAAACAAAATTATGATTGGAATAAATTGCGATAAAATTTTATTCATTTATGTAATATCATATTATTTTTTTATCAATATTTTTGATTATTAATATAAAAATAAAATATCTCTATTTTTTAAATAAGAATAATTTATGTCATTAATTACCACCGCATCTATTTGGACAAATGAAGAAAAACCAAAGAAAAGAGTACCCACCATGAGAAAAACTATTAAAAAAAAGAAAACAGAAGAAGAAGAAGATATTGATGAAAACAGAAGACACTCTTTTTCCCTTGCCAACGAAGAAAGCGAAATGGAAGAAATGAAAAATATTAACGAAGAAAGAAATTCCAGAGTGAACGATCTTTTAAATCAAATGTCTACAGCAACTAAGGATGATATCGGTGGCCTTGTTGATTTTGTACCTCTTCAACCCCCTAAAATACAAACCAAACGAGATATGCAGAGTGTTGAATATTCAAAGGACTACAATCCCAGTGTTTCCACATATTCTGAAGCTTCCAATAAATATAAAACACAAAGTACTGATTATAATGCCGACGATTCCAATTTAGGGAAACTCAGCAATTATAAAGAAATTTATCATCCTCCTGTTAAAAAACCATATTACACTTACATGGGAATTGGAGAAAACGATAACTCGGACAAAAACTCTAAAATGATGGAAAGAATCAACTATATGGTACATCTTCTTGAAGCCCAACAACATGAAAAAACCGATAATGTAACTGAAGAATTTATACTCTACACCTTCCTTGGAGTATTCATTATCTTTATTGTTGACTCCTTCTCCAAATCCGGTAAATATGTTCGTTAAACACAATATTTTATTAATTCAATAAAATATTTGAATATACTATATGACAACAACCATTTCTAAAAAAAATAAACATACAAAACCTGCATCTAAAAAACGTACTGGTAAACGCATCGGTATACGTAATACAAAGAGACGTTCTAAAAATTCTAAAAAATCTAAGACGTCCAAAAAAAACAAACCAAAAAATCGCTTATATAAAGGAGGAGATAACAATTTAGTTGAAAGCATTAAACGTGTTGTAAACGGCTATAATAGGAAAGTTTTGTTGAAAAAAAACGAATCGGATAAGTCTGGTAGTGATTCCGATTCTATAGATGGTACTCTGAATTTAGATAATCCTCTGAATTTAGGTGATGTTCAATTAGCAGATGCTATAAATACCAGTGACGAAGAAATTAATAAAATTAATAATTTGAGCAAATTAATAGGCGATTCTCATTCAAAAATAGCTTATAGTAGAACTACATTATATAATCTTAATGATGAAATTATAAGTGAAACAAAAAGAGGCGATATTATAGCTGATGCTACGAATGTTAAAGATTTACTAAAAAATATAATAAAAAAGCTACCAGAACAGGATAATCTTGTAGAAAAATCCCTAGAATCCAATAGTGAATTTATAAAAGCTGTTAATGAATATCAACAACATATAAATGAGAACAAGTCTGGTTATATTGAAAATACAAATGACGTATTACTATTACATGCTATAGATAAGATAAACACAGATTACAAGAATCAGTCGGATTGTTGTTAAGGCCTTCCGCGTTATTTATAACAAAACAAATACTCGTTTTTTGTCTAATGGGCTTTTGGGGTGTATAAAGTTATGTAAATAATAAGCGGTTTTGTTTGTAAAAACCGGCAAATAATTATTTTTCCAGAATTCATACAATATACAATTATGTCCAATATCTTCAAATAAAAGCATCATAAAAGAAGAGTCTTTTTTTAATATTTTTTTCAAACTGTTTAAGAACCCATTATAAAACAATGTTGGTATTAAACAATTCATTATACTTCCAATAAAGTGTAATGTATTGCCTTCTATTTCTTCGTAGTACATTTTCGCGTCTTTAAAAAAATAAAACCCATATATATTTTGACGATTTCGTAAACAAAAAATCTTCAACAATCCACATGCAACCATTTGTTGAATATTTCCGATATCTGGAAAGATCAATACATCATATAATTTTGTTTTATAACAATAGTCCTTATTTGTGTATAAAAAATCAACCAATACATCAAAGTTCTCCTTTTCCAACTCAATAATGTAATAATGTGGAGGCAACGGCATAATGTTATGATTTCTTAGTTTAAAAGTATATGTATGATAACTCACAAACGGTACAACTCCTTCAAATAACGTAATCTCCTTTTTTATTAAACTAATATTCACATTTTTGTTTATATTTTGTTGATTATATAGATGTGTTTGTAAAAGTTCTCTATACACTTGTTTTTGTTCCTTTCCACGATGTACACATAAGTAATCTATTAAATATAATCTATTTTCAATATAATTTGTGTCCGATGTAGATTCTGTATACCAAAAAGATAAGGGTCTTGAAAAAACAATTCCACTTGGTGTTTTTATTTCTTGTATTAGAGAACCTGTATCACATTTCAACTCTTTTTCAAAGAAAATAGACATAAATGAACGATTGGAAGATCCAGACATAAGACTGTCAATGTCGGACCTTTGTATTGTATGTAATATTTGATCAGTATTTAAATAATATGACTGCACCAAGTCAGTGGCAATATTTTTATTTTCTTCTTTACAATCTATGTATTCGTTTGTTTTAACTTTATCTACATTACAGTATTTGTTTTTTGAAAAACCATACTTATTAATAACAAAAGGTACACTACATAATCTCCGTAAAACATCATAATCGTGGAACATCGGTTGACAGCTCCAAAATGGATATTTTAGTTTAATATATGCAAAAAAGAATAGAAAAATAAAAATAATAAAAGTGAAAATATATTCAATCATAATATATTTTCTGATATATAATTGTAAATTATAACGGCCTTTCAAAATAATACAAATATTGATTCTCATCGTTATTCATTTGTTTCATATCAGTTTTGGCATGAAAAATAAAACCACATTGCTTAGCACATTCACATATTGTTTCCATATCTTCTATATATAAATCAAATTCATTTTGTCTTATGTGTTTAGTTTCTAAATCCGTCATGGTCTCTGTAAAAGTTGTTCCTGCACTATTTTCATACATTGCAAAACAACCTGTATATTCAAAATCATTAAAAATAGCCTTTGTTTTTAGAGAAATATGATTGTATTCTGGATGGGTTCTCCAAGACCTTGCTAAATGATGTGGAATAATATTAGAAAATTTATTCTTATCAACTAGATGAACCACAAGATACCCTCCGGGTTTCATCCAAAAGTAGCAATTTCTAAAAAACAGTCTCTTGTCTTCAAAATGATAGATGGTAAAATAAGTACATAAGATATGAGTGAAAGAATTTTTTTCAAATACCATAGGTTTCAAAACATCATCATTGAGAACTTCAATATTTTCGTTATAATTTATTGCATATTCACACATTTTTTGTGATTTATCTATTCCAAACACGTTATAGCCTTCTTCTTGTAATAGAGAAACTGCATGACCAGTGCCACTTCCTACATCTAATATAGTACTGTTTTTATTGCACGGATTGGTTGTTTGTATTATATGTTTTAATTCATTATCTTGTCTTTGAAAGACATCATGTAAGGTTTCGTATAATTGAAGATAAAAGGTATCGTATGCATCTTCATTGTTTTTTATTATAAAGGGTTCTTTTTGTGTGAAGCCTTCATATGTATTGTATGGTGTGATATAAAATATTTTGTAAATTAAAAAGAGACTCATAATAATAGCCAAAATAAGTAACCATTTAAAATATATTAAATTCGGATTTTTAGTAGTTAATATTGTTAATAACATGTGGTATATATATTTTTTATATTATATATTCATCCACATTAATTATTTTCTCTTTTAATTCATTAAATCGTGATGGATCTGTCTTTTCCAGGTCTTTTTGATTAATGTTCTCCAAGTCCTCCAAAATAGTGTTACTTGTATGAATATTCTTTTTAATTTCATTTATAATTTTCGGATTTTCCATAATCTCATTGAAAATGTCCCTTGTGTCTTTGTATTGTATTTTTTCCGGTTTTCTTATCAAATGAATAAGAAACACTTTTTCAAGACCTAAATTGTCTATAACTCTGTTTATTGTGATCTGGTTCTCAATAAGTAGTCGTTTTATGATGTAAGTTTTTAATTTTTTACTTATTTTATTTTCCTTTTCATAATATTCTACTGCTAAAGCTAAATAAATATTACTAAAAATATCAGCCATATCTCCAGATAACATTTGTTCTTTTTTAATAAGACCTCCCTTTAGTGCTACAAAATTAGTCAATGTTGCGAAGTTTATGATTTGGTTCTCTAAAGTGTTTTCAAAAGTAAAGAAGGATTGTAGATGGAGATTTGTGACATTAACAAACATCTTGTTAAAGTTTGTTTTAAAATCGTCAATGTCATTGTTTAAAATAGATTCCAAAATGGAATAAATATATGGATGACTTTTATTAAGACCTTGTCCAAAAATAATTAAACTTCTTGTTAATGTATTTGAACCTTCTACTGTAATACCGATAGGTGCAGCTTTATAAAATTTTTCCATGAAATTATTATACCCAACACATATTGCCGATCCTGCATGAATATCCATTCCTTCATTCAAAACAATTCTTCCTCTTTCCGTAGTTTGTTGTTTCATAATTGCACTTATTACTGCGGGTGTATATCCACTGTCTAATATATCATTTGTTAAACTGACAGAAGACTGAATAATCCAAGTATGAAAAAGCATATTTACAAATTTCTCTTGAATCGCCTCCATTTCTGATAAATACAGTTTAAATTGTTGTCTGACATTTATGTAATGATAAACACCAAAAGTAGCAACTTTACTGCTTGCGTTTGCAGTTGCAGGCAGTGAAATTCCACGACCAGCAGCTAAACATTCCATTAACATTTTCCATCCTTCCCCTGCATTTTTTTCCCCTCCAATAATATTTTCAACAGGAATAATTAATTTCCCCTTTAATGTACCATTTGGAAACCCTGCATTTAACGGATTATGATAACTGAGTTGTTTTAAATTAGAATCTGTATTTTCTATTAATGCAACTGTTATTCCAGGTTTTCCTTGATCTAAAAGTTCAAACGAGTCCTCCAGATAAAATGCAACACCAATAAGATTGGCTACTGGGGCAAGAGTAATATACCTTTTATTGATTGTTAAATCTATTTCTTTTTTTCCATTTTGAAAAATAACATTACCTTTATCAATCTGTCCAGTTGCGTCAGAACCATTATAAGGTCCAGTTAGTCCAAAACATGGAATATATTCACCATTTGCTAATTTGGGCAAATAGTTATCTTTTTGTGAATTTGTACCATATTTTGTAATAAGTTCTCCTGGACCAAGAGAATTTGGTACCATTGTAACAACGCCTAATGCTGGATCAACACTCGCTATTTTAGTAAGAATATTGGAAAGTTCATTGTTGCTTAATTTATATCCACCATATTCTTTTCCAATGAGAAAACTAAAAAATTTATGTTTTGCTAAATAATTTACCCAATAGTTATTGTTCGTATTTGGATAAATAACAGAATGATCAAACGTTGTAATCAGTTTTTGAACCTCACTTTCGGGGAATTTATTAAAAATGGTTGGTTTTTCAGGTAGTCTTACCTTTCCTTTCATTATTTGTCTATCCAGATGTGTATTACCACTTCTTAAAGCAATTAGTTCCGTTTCTGAAATTTTGGGAATTAATGATTTCACCTTCTTAAAAAGCAATTTATACATCTCTATTATAAAGGTGTATAAATATTATTAATATTTTACAAATTTCTTAATTGTGTACGTGTATGATTAAACAACTTATCCTTTCCTAATTTTGATTCTATAGCATTTATTTGTGTGGTTGAATCTATAGATGGTTTTTTAAAAAGCAGCGGATGCGGTTGAACAGATGGCGTTGAAATAACATGGGTTTTATATAAATCACTGTTACTTGATGGAATATAAACTCCTTGTGAAGCACCATGTTGCTTTGCAAATTTCTGATTACGTAATTCATTTTCAAGATCAACTTTACTAAAATATCCTGAAACAGGAGCTCTGTCACTACCTGGATTAAAATTAGACAATGTGTATTCCGGAAACTCGTTTGCTTTTATTTCAGAAACAGGATGATGGTCCAATACCGAAAATCTACTTTGTTTGGTTTGAATTGCTCTTGTATTAATGTTGGGTTTTAAAGCACTATCTGGGAATTGTCTATCTATCATTCTTGTATTTAATTCATCCACCCGTTCATTTTGTCCTACTAAAGCTCCTTCTTGAACGCCTAATATTTTTTGATTTGCATTTATTTCCATAAAATATATAGTATCCATATATAATTTTTTATTTTTTCTATTTTATTGTTTCATAAATCTATCGTTGTAATTCACAAATCGTTTCTCTATATCTGAAAACCCCACTAATTGTCCTGCAAAAACATCTTTATAATAATAAAATTTATATGTCGTTTGTAATTTTTTCCAAATCTGATCATTTGTATGATCATTCGGATGACCACCCAATTCTAATTGTCTATAACCCTCTTCTAAAGTGTCAATCAGTATATCCAACATATGCCTCTTTAACACATAACAAGTTGCTGTTTGGTTATTCTGAACTCTTATATAACCATTTGGTAAATCCTGACCTTTAATTGAATCTCCTCTTGGAGTTAATGTCAACACATCCCAGTCTGCATTTAAATCCAATGTTTCAGTCATTTTTTTAAAATTCACTTCATTGTATATCTGTAAATCGTCTTCACAAACCATAAATACATCGCCTTCTAATTCTCTACACTTTTTTAATACTTCAACATGCGACTTACAACACCCTACGAAACCCTTTTCATGTGGTATTGCGGAAAATCTCTCAACACCATTAAAAAATGGATATTTCGTTTTCAAACCTTCAAAGTGTATTTTCCTGTCCGGTCTTTTATCTAAATTTATATAAAATCCTTTTATCATATACTATACCGAATTTAAAATCTTTATATTATTTCAAAATCAAATAAAAAGGATGTACGAAGATTAGTATGGAATCTGATTTCGTTCTATTAATACTTAATTGTTACAAATACCGTGAGAAAGCAATACAACAAAAAGATACTTGGTTGAAAAAACTTCCGCAAAACATTCTGTATTTCCACGTTATCGGGGATATGGAAAAATGTAAAGAAACAGAGCAAGATTTCCTTTTTGATCATACACAAAATATATTATACGTAAATACCAAAGACGATTACAATTCGTTACCATCAAAAGTTATATATGCATTTAATGCTGTAAATGAATCCATCCAATATAAATACATTATGAAAACAGACGATGACCAAGTGTTAATACAAAATGATTTCTTCAACTATTTTCCGAAATATTTATTAAAAAACCCGCATCATCATTATGGTGGTTTTGTTGTTAAAGTGGACGATCATATAAGCAGTTATTACACAGTTCATGATTGTTTACCAAGAGACCTTTTATTAAAGAAATGTATGTATTGTAATGGTCGTTTCTATTTTCTTTCAGACAAAGCGATTGTGAGTTTGTTAGATAAGAAGGATCAAATTAGTGAACATATAATAGAAGACCATGCAATAGGATTGCATTTAGATAAGAGTTTTAAAAAGAATATATTAAACTTTGATACACGTAAAATATTTTTTGATAATACTTGACGTAATTAATTTTGATTTCCACATACTAAAAAAATTTTATATGAAACAGCATATAAAATATTATTATGTTTATTTATAGTTGCAATTATTTTAAAATAGTCATTCTTTGTTGTGCATGTCTCCAATGCATATTTTTAGTAATTAAAAAACGAGCGGTCGTCATATCTTTATAAGTAGCAAATTCACCATAATCTTTTGCAAACAAGCGATAAGATACTTCGTTTTTTTTAAAAACTATATCTGTTTCGTTGGTTATTTTACTATGATCTATTATTTCGCCAAATAATTTATTATGAATTTCATTTATGGCTTGTGAATATACAGTTGGGCCTGTCATTTGATGCACACTGTGAGGATATCTATTGTTTTTTATATTATCTATTACTAACTCTATTGTTCTTTTCAATATTGGATGATTCTTAGCAAACATTAAAGCCCATTGCACATAAACACCAGGATTTCCTTCAGCAGTTATAATTGCATCATCATCTTCATTAATTAATAAATCTAATGATTTATCTATATTTGAATCCATGTCTAAATAAATTCCTCCTTCTTTATACAAAATTAAATATCTCCAAAAATCAACTTTTGCAACGATAATTTGTATACGGTTGTAACAATCGGCTATTTCGCCTGGAAAATTATCATTTACATACGTATCCATTTCTTCATCAGTAAATAATGTATATTTATAGTTTGGATTTAAATCTAGAAAACGTTTTGTCTTCTGAACAATGATTGGATTAACGTTTTTTGTATGCCAAGACTGAAATATTTGTTTTTCAATCATATATTTTTTTATAAAAATATTTTTAATAGATTTTTATAAAAAAATATTTTTCCATATAGACTCCATTTTTAAAGGTGGATAATTATCTTTGTTTTTACAATAAAAAACAGGATTATTAATCATTATAGGAATAATTAATAATTATTATTTATACCGCTATTCTTTAATAAAATAATAAATAGGATACAGAAGAAAAATATGACGAAGGACACTAAATAATTTGTACAACATGCTTGGTCATACCATCCAGTTGAAATAAATACTTAACTGTATGATAATATGTAAACATATTATTGTATTTTGTTTCATCAATAGATAAAAGCATTTCATTTAGTTTTTGAATTTCTGAAACGTGAATAACGATACATAATTTTTCATAATCAATAACATCTTGAAATGGTAACCAGTTAATGTCATTCCAAATATAAATAGGTATTGTTCCTAATTGAAAACATTCAAAGAAACGAAATGAAGATCGTCCATAACCTCTTGGTGCTAATGCAAATTTTGAATTTATGGTTGTTTCAATAAATAGTTGTTGCAAATTTTGATTTACAATGGGTGTCCATCCACCTGAATTAATCATTTTAAAATTGGATTTTCCAGTTAAATGTGAAAACATAACTTGTCTAACATTTGGCGATAGATTATTAGATGTAATATTTCCAACAAATGAACATAGTATAGGTTTTTCATGAAACGTTTTTTTAGAAATAGATTCTAACGTATTGTTTACATCTTGGTAGATTAAAGGTAATGGAACATCTCCTGAACAAGCACCGAACTTCAGAGTATTGTCAGGTAATTTTAATAAAGGTCCATCATCATATTGTGTAATAGTAAAATATCCATGTTCGGATGGATTTCGTCTAACCCAATCATCAAGTGCTAATTGCAGTTCATTTCGTTTACTAGTGAACCAATGTTCTATTTGAAAATTAGTCCAAAGGGCAGGTATATATTTTCTTTTTGTTTGAATATTATTATTGGTGACATAATTTAAAAAATATTCTTCCATATAGAGTCCATTTTTAAAAGGTGGATAATTATCTTTGTTTTTACAATAAAAAAGAGGATTATTAATCATCATAGGAATAATTAATAATAATTATTTATACCACTATTCTTTAATAAAATAATAAATAGGATAATTCGGTATCAATATTTATTTTATGAAATAAAAACTATGTAATAATTATATTTACTTAAATAAAGTACATTATTTTATATAATTAAAAATGAAAATAGCAATTTTGATAAGTGGTTATTTTAGAGGGTTTCAACAAACAAAAGAAACTATAAAAAATAATATAACTTGGGATGAAAACCACAGTTATGATTTTTTTATTCAGCATTCAAATATTTCAAATGATAATAAATATTATAACGAAGAAATAAAAATAAAAGATATTCAAGTATTTTTTAATCCAAAAATAATAATTTGTTTAGAAGATATGTATTTTTCTGAAGACAAAAGAAAGAATAATATACTCAATCAAAACTATAAAATTTATTGCTTATACAAAAATATGGAACTGTATTCAAAAGCGAATAATATGAATTACGATGTTATTTTAAAGATCCGACCTGATGTTTACTTGAAAAATAAATTAGATTTTAATAATTTAGATGAAATAATTTATATTCCGATAGATAGTAAAATAGATACATCTAAGTTATTAAAGAGTAACGATAAATACGTATGTGATATCATTGCTTATGGGAAGTATCAAATAATGAATAAATATTTGAAATATTATAAATATCTGAATCTTTTAATAACACACTATGGAACTGTAAATGAAACATTGTTATATCATTATCTTGAAAATAACAGATACCCATATACAGAAACAAATATAGATTATTTTGTAGTTTTATCTCAATGTAATACTATTGCAATTACAGGTGATTCCGGTTCTGGGAAAACTACTCTATCAACTATAATCAAAAATGTATTTGAAAATTCAGTGTTATTAGAATGTGACAGATACCATAAATGGGAAAGAGGTAATGAAAATTGGAAAGACTATACACATTTAAATCCAGAAGCAAATTATATTACAAAAATGAATTCTGATGTATTTGATTTAAAATTGGGAAATAATATTTATCAAGTGAATTATGATCATACACATGGTAAATTTACAGATAAGGAGTATATAGAAAGTAAAGAAAACGTAATTGTATGTGGGTTGCATTCATTATACCTAAAAAAAAATATTACAAATTTGAGAATTTATATGGATACAGATGAAAATATTAGAATATTTTGGAAAATGAAACGAGATATGAAAAAAAGAGGGTATAGTAAAGAAAAAGTATATGAAAATATATTAAAACGAAAAGATGATTTTAATAAATATATATACTCTCAGAAGAGCGAAGCTGATTTAATTATACATATATATTCAGAAAACTATATATTTAATATAGATACATTTGATGAATCATTAATACACAATTTAAAATTTAAAGTCGGTATAAAAAGTACGTTTAAATTAAATAACATATTAGATGAATTTGATTGTGAAATAGAGAACTTGAATAATTATGTATATCTATGTTTTGAAAATATAGACAATTACGAAAAAACAATTATTAATCTATTAAAACTATTAAAAAAATAATTAATGTATATTTATAATGTTTTTTAAATATACATTCTTTGATTTAGACAATACATTGTACAATTACACTGAATGTCATAATAAAGCTTTGTTTTTTATATTAGAAGGAATTTCTGATAAACTCAATATAAGTATTGATGAAATACAAGATAAATATGATTTAATATCAAGGTCTTTAAAATATGAATTATCTGGAACAGCATCTTCTCATAATAAGGGTATTTATATAAAACAATTATTAGAAGAATATAATATTGATTTGGGATTAAGTGTATTATATGAAAAATCATATTGGAAAATGTTTTATGAAAATTTAAAATGTTATGACGGCGTTTATGATTTTATAAAATGGTTAAAAAATAATAACATAGGTGTAGTTATAGTAACAGATTATGAAACAGAATATCAAATAGAAAAACTAAAATATTTGGAATTGTTACCATATATTGATAAAGTAATAACAAGTGAAGAAGTTGGAAAAGAAAAACCAAGTAAACAAATGTTTTTAACTGCATTACATAAAATAAATGCAAAACCTGAAGAAGTTATTATGATAGGAGATAATTATGAAAAAGATATACTTGGAGCAAAAAATATGAATATAATCCCTTTTTATTTTAATCAACAAGAATTGTCTGGATTTTTATCTATAAATTCGTTTACTGAATTACATAAAACCTTTATAAATATTCATAAAGAATTAAAAAAATTAGAGTATATATCAAAATATTGCGGGGAAAGGTTTGATTTAACACAAGCAGGTGGTGGTAATACGTCTGTAAAAGTGGATGACATAATGTTTATAAAGGCATCGGGTTTTCATTTAACACAAGTTACAGAAAAATCCGGTTTTGTACCTATTCAAAATAATATGTTAAAAAATGATATTTTATTGAATAAGTTAAAACCAATTGTAAGTTATAATTTCACGGGTTCATTACGTGGATCTATAGAGACTTATATGCATGCTATATTAAAAAAATACACTGTACATTTACATCCAATTCAGGTGAATAAAATATTAATTAGTAAACAGTGTGAAGATTTTATAAAGAAATTTTTCCCAAACAGTTTGCTTATAGAATATGATACTCCTGGTATAAATGTATGCAATAAAATAATGAGTGTGTATAATAATGAGGAAATTATATTTTTAAAAAATCATGGAATAATTATAACTACTAACGATTATGATACTTTAATTCCAACATTAGAATCGTTATTAAATATCTTTGAAACAAACTTGCAAATAAATGTTGATAAATACAAGTATGTAAATCAAATTAGTAAATATGTAAATAAAAACTATGAAAACGTATCCTATTTATGTGAAGATAAAATAATAAACCAGTATTTACATGATAAAAGACAACTATTTCAAGAAAAAATTACATTTCCTGATGCATTAATTTTTTGTGGAGTAAAGGTATTATTTATAGATTATCTACAAGATATTGAAAACTATTTTGAAATATACAAAGAATATCCAAAAGTTATTGTCATTAATGATTTGGTTTATATTATTAATATTTCTTTACAAAAATGTAAAGATACAGAAGATGTATTAAAAGGAAACTTAATGATTTTAGATAATAATATGGAAAAAACATATTTAACCAATGAGGAAATATGTTATTTAAATAATTGGGATGCAGAAAAATATAGGAAGACTATTTAACTGCAATGATACAAAAAATATTAAGAACTATTCAATTAATCTCTTTTCTTAATTAAATATGCAGTTGGTGCCATCCAATTTGTGGATATTACATCATATTTTATCAATTTATCTTTTAAAAATAAATCAACACCATTTGATTCATCAAATTTATGATACTCATATTCATCAAATACTATGTAACCCCCAGGTAAAATTCTATCCCATAAGTTCATTAATGAATGATATACTGGTTCATTTAAATCTAAATCAACATACAATAAAGAAATTCGGAAACCTGGATTATCAAGTGAAAAATCTTTGGTTGTTTTACAAACATCGCCTTCTACCAATATAAATTTTGATAAATCTTTATTAATGTGTTGTAATTTATTTTTAACAACTTCATAAGACAACTCGTCCTGTGTTGCAACTTTACTGTAAACTGTTTTCATTGTAATTCCATTTTCATAATTATTAATTACAGTATTATTTTTATTAAATAAATCAAATCCAATTACTTTTTTATTTGAATGAGTTGCAAAAATCTCTAAAAATTTAATAAAAGTTGCTACACCAGAACCCTTAAATACACCAAGTTCTACTATATCCCCTGCTAAATGTTTAGTTAAATTAAAAAAGTTAAATCTATGTAAAAGCTTA
>CEOK01021924.1_pt1 | contig 15993 bp, 14 predicted proteins | sample 427001 | NCBI WGS metagenome assembly CEOK01 (sample SAMEA2591108, study PRJEB7988) | marine metagenome | isolation source: saline water (ENVO:00002010), including | reverse complement strand
CCCTACTACACCACCCACCCTTCTATTCATTATATCCTCCGACGCTCCAAGTTTAAGATTCTAATATATTTTTTTTTGTTGGAATTATCAAAATAAATAGAGCCAACATAATACCTGACATCTGAAACCATCTTAATAATAAAATATTTTGGTCATTTGATAATGAATAATAACTTACTATACCAAAACAAACTGTTATAATAATCAATGCTATAAATAATATAATATACATTATATTATGTATAATATTAATTTTTATGATATGAAACAACTATATATTTTTTTACTATTATTGTTCTTGACTTTATACTTGATTTTTCTTTAACTTTATAATTTTCCAACGTTGATAATACTCTCAAAAAAGGTTTTTCTGGTAAAGATTCTTTATTATATATTACAATATTCCCATCTTCATTAGAATCTAATCCAATATATGCATTAAAATTAATATCTGAAGTTGTTGTAATATAATATCCTAAATCTGGTATAGCTTTTCTAACATCATTATATAAATATAATAAGTGAGAAAATTGTATAAATAATTGTATAACCGAATTAGTTATTTGTTTTCCTAAACATGTTCTCATAAAAATAATTTCATATATACTAGCAAATATATATGGTGATATATTTTCTATCATTATATTCATATGTAATTGAATTATCACATAACAATTATTATTTAATAAATAATATCCTTTTATTTCTCCATCCAACTTTAGTCTAATCATATTTTCTTCTACTTCTTCTAACACATTATTTTTACTTATAAAATGAGGAAAATAATATTCATTATTAATTAATTCTAATAAATACAAAATATATTCTTCTTTACAAATTAAATAATTACATATATGCACCGTGTATTGTCCAAATAATGGTTTTAATTCTATATTTTCTAAATTATATTTTATTGGCATATATTATTCATTTATTTATTTTTTGACGAATATACTCTTTTTCTTTTACTGTTCTAGAATCTAATATATAATCTGTTAGTTTGACCACTTCTTCGGGCTTATCTAAATAATCTGTTAATACTCGCAACAACATTTTTTTACTAACCGTCTCTTTTATTTTTATTTTTGAAGTCATTAATTTACCATTTGTAATATCAAAACAATCGATATCATTTTCTTTCATTACTGACAGTAACTCATTGCTTAATTGTTTCTTTTTTTCTGTCTTTTCACGTAATAATTTACGCAAATCTTTAATATCATTTTCTATAGCTAGCCAATTTCTAATATGACTTACTAATTCTTCTTTAGTTTGCATATATTATGTATTAATTAATTCTTTATTTATATAATTTATTAATTCTTGTTTTTTTAAACGACTATATCTTTTTAATTTATGTTTTTTACATATATTTTTTAATTTTATTACCGTATACGTTTTAATACTTTCTAAAGTTAATTCATATTCCATATTATTATTACTTACTATTTTTAGATGTTCTGAACAATAATTAAATGAACATTTTTTATTACATAAATTACCTTTATTATTTCCAGATACATATTTATATTGACATGTATGTTGTTTCAATGAATACTTTTCTGGACTATTTACACCTATACATTTTTTTACTTTAGAGTGTTTAATATAAGGTAAAATATTATTTATTATAACCCTACAATAAGGGCATTGCATTTGGTGTTTTTTTAATCGTAAATAATTATTTACTTTTTGCATTTTAACTTCATTATATAAGGAAATATAATTAAATGTATGGCTACATGGTAGCTGTAAATTATATTCTTCTAAAGGTTCTTTTGAAATTAAACAAATTGGACCTTCATATGATTTATTTAGTTCTTCATTAAAAAGATCCTTATATTTGTTCATATATAAATAAATATATTATACTGTATTTATATATATGTATAATAAATATTGGGGACCAGCCACTTGGACTTTATTTCACATTTTAGCAGAAAAACTTAATAATGACATATTAGTTAAACCAATTATTCAACTAATAAAACAAATATGCAGATGTTTACCATGTCCAGTATGTAGAGAACACTCCACGCGAATATTGCAACACTATAAATTATATCATAGAATTAATACAAAAGAAGACCTTAAACGATTTGTTTGGGAATTTCATAATCAAGTTAATATAAAATTGCACCATCCAATGTATAATTTTGAAGATTTAAATAAATATAGTAAATATTCATTGGAATATATTTTAAACACTTGGTTAAAGTATTTTAATATATTTGTAAGTGATGTTAAATTATATACTATTAAAAATAAAATTCACAGTGTAAAATTAAATACACAATCATTTATAAAAAATAATATAGATAAATTTATCTTAACATAAGTATTTATAAAGATTTTATAATAACACCATTTTTATATACGTGACATTTAAAATTTTGAGTAGTTGGCCTTGTGCACACAGCTTTATTACTTGTTAGTTCATCAAAATATAATAATGACTTTGCACCACTTTGATAAAATAATTCAAACCAACCCACAGCCCATAATATTCCTATAAGAGCTCCAACTATAGGACTCCAACTATTTTTACTACAACCATAAATATTATGAAAATAACCATCCAACACTAATAATGTTATAAAAAACCCTATAAGACCCCAATTTAATTGCGAACTAATAAACATTGGTAAAAGAACATATGTAGCAGTAAAAGCAATGAAATAACTATTATAAGAAGGAAAATTAGAAATATTAGGTATAACTGAACATATTGTTGGTAGTTCAGATATATCTCCTTTGCCATAACTACTTCCTTTAAACATCATCCAAATTACACTACCTATAAGAGCACCTCCAATATAAATAAATCCTTTTATATTTTGATTAAAAATAGAAACCATTAAAAAGAAAAATGCTAGTAAATAAGGAGACATCAAAGTTATAAAATGCATAGCTGATGAAAATGTAAAATCTACCATATATAATATTAATATAGAAATTAACTTAAATATTAAATTTATATCAAAGTATATGGCTACGATTGGTATTGATTTAGGAACAACATATAGTTGTGTAGGAATCCTTAATAATAATAATGTTGAAATAATTGCAAATGATCAGGGTCTAAGAACTACTCCATCCTATGTTGCATTTACAGAGCAAGAAAGGCTTGTTGGTGATGCAGCAAAAAATATGAGTTCAAGAAATCCTGAAAATACTATTTATGATGCTAAGCGTCTTATTGGGCGAAATTTCAGTGATGCTACTGTACAAAATGATATAAAACTATGGCCTTTTAAGGTAGTTAAAGGCGCTCAAGACAAACCAATCATTAAAGCAAAATATAAAAATGAAGTAAAAGAGTTCGCAGCAGAGGAAATCTCCTCTATGCTTTTAGTTCATCTTAAGGGAATTGCTGAAGCATATTTAGGCAAAGATGTAACAAAAGCAGTTATTACTGTTCCAGCTTACTTTAATGATGCACAGAGACAAGCAACAAAAGATGCTGGAGCTATAGCAGGACTAGAGGTTCTTCGTATTATTAATGAACCTACTGCAGCTGCCATTGCTTATGGTCTTGAAAAAAAATCGGGAAAAGAACAAAATATTCTAATTTTTGATCTTGGTGGTGGTACGTTTGATGTATCTCTTTTAACAATTGATGATGGTATTTTTGAAGTTAAAGCAACTGCTGGTGATACACATCTTGGAGGTGAAGATTTTGATAATGTTCTTTTACAAATGTGCATTAAAGAATTTGAGAGAAAGAATAGAGGAATTAAATTAAGTGATAATATTCGTGCAGTTAGACGTCTAAAGACTGCTTGTGAGAGAGCTAAAAGAACTTTATCTTCTAGTACTATGGCTAATATTGAGGTTGATAGTCTTCATGATGGTATTGATTTTACCTATAATCTAACTAGGGCTAAATTTGAGAATGAATGTGAGTATCTTTTTAAGAAGTGTATCGCTCCGGTTGAGAAAGTACTAAAGGATGCAAGTATGTCAAAAGGACATGTTCATGAAGTGGTATTGGTTGGAGGTTCGACTAGAATTCCTAAAGTACAGAAACTTCTGTCTGATTTTTTCAATGGTAAACAATTAAATAAATCAATTAATCCAGATGAGGCTGTCGCCTATGGAGCAGCTGTTCAGGCAGCAATTCTTAGTGGTGAAAATTCTGAACTTACTAGTGATCTTCTTCTGCTTGATGTTGCTCCACTATCTCTAGGTATTGAAACAGCCGGTGAGGTTATGACTACACTTATTAAAAGAAATACTACAATTCCTACAAAGAAGACACAAACATTTTCTACATATTCTGATAATCAGCCAGCAGTGACTATTAATATCTTTGAAGGAGAAAGGTCATTCGTAAAAGACAATAATAAATTAGGTACATTTGATTTACAGGGTATTCCTCCTATGCCTCGTGGTCAACCTCAGATTGAAATTACATATGATTTAGATGCAAATGGTATTCTAAATGTCGAAGCAGTAGAAAAGAGTACAGGTAAGCAAAATAAGATTACAATCACAAATGATTCAAATCGTCTAAGTAAAGAAGATATTGAAAAAATGGTAGAGGACGCTGAGAAATTCAAAGAAGAAGATGAAAAGAATAAGAAACTGATAGAAGGAAAAAATAGTCTAGAAAATTATGTATATTCTGCAAAGAATTCAATGAATGATGAATTAAGAGATAAACTAGGAGATGATGTTAGTGTAGTTGAAAAAGAGTTAGACGACGCCCTTTCATGGCTAGATGAAAATCCCAACGTAGATAATGTGGAAGTATATGAAAATAAATTAAAAGAACTTCAAGATAGGATTAGTCCTATTCTTGCAAAAGCATCACCTTGTGCTGGAGGAGCATGTGGAATGCCTTCAGAACCAAAAGAAATGAATGAGTCTAGTGAGTCATTTAATGAACCACAAATAGAGGAGGTTGATTAAACATTATAAAAAATTTGATATAATATATTTTTTAATATTAAATTATATTATATGGTTAAACGTTCACAAACTAGAAAACGGAAAAAAACAGCCACTACAAAACTAAGTGATTTAAACTATGTTAAAGAAGGAGATTTTTATGAACAAGCAGTTTATAATGTTATTTCTAATATAGTAACTAATTATGCGAATCAAGGAAAATTAGAAAAAGGATACACTAGAGATAGAGTTGATGCTATATTATCAAAATATGTAGATGAGCCCAGAAATATTGATGGTATTGTACGTGCAAAAAAATGGACGGAATATTTACTGGATAATAAATTATATGCTAAAGGTGATCATACATTTAAAAAAAGTATTTTTCAATTAAAACACATATCTTTAATTTAAAATACTAATTCAAGAACCTCTTCTATTTTCTCTACTGAATAAAATTCTATATTTGTTATTAATGAATCCTCCTTATGATTTTCCATAAATTTATCAAATGCTAACTGATTCTCTTTAGGAAATAAAAATCTTTTAACACCTGCACGTATACCTCCTAAAATTTTTAAATCTAAACCACCAATTGCAGTCACACGACCAGAGAGATTAATCTCTCCAGTAATTGCTACGTCATGTCGTATTGGTTTATTTATAAATAAGCTATATAATGCTACTGTTATAGCTGTTCCTGCTGACGGACCATCTTTAGGTGTTGCTCCTTCTGGTGCATGAACATGAACACCTTGGTTTTTTGTTGTTTCAAATCTTTCTAAATTAGTTTTTTTTATTTCTTCAGGAATTAATGACCAAGCTAAATTTTTTGCTACAGTCATACTTTCCTTCATAACATCTCCTTGACTTCCGGTTAATTTAAGTTCAAATAAAGTACTAGAAAGAATATAGCAGCACTCAATTGTAATAATTCCACCTTGACCTTGACTATTTGCCCATAAACCATTAATACGACCAACTTTACCCGTATCAAATACTTTTTGAATACGAACAGGTGTGCGTTCATTTAGATATTTTGTTACAATCATTTCTTGTGTAATAGTAATTGGATATACATGTTTTATAGAACCATGCAGTATTTCCAAATTAATCTCTCCAATTATTTCAAATAATATCTCTTTTAATTTACGAACACCGGGCTCATTCGTATATTCTTCGATTATAAATTCTATTACCTCATTATCAATAATAATATGTCCTGACAAATTCATATCTTTACAAATTGAAGGTAAAATATAATTGTTTACAATAACTATCTTTTCATCTAATCTTAAATGTTTAAATTGTATTCTATGTATTCGATCCAATAAAATACGGTCTAAACAATTAACATCATTATACGAAAATATAAAAAGCGCTTTAGATATATCCAAATCTATACCACTAAAAAACCTATCTTGAAAATGCATATTTTGTGTAGAATCTATAATATGTGTTAAAATACCTATAATCTCTCTACCTTGCTCAGTTTTACTAATCTTATCTAATTCATCTATGTAAAATATTGGATTCATTATTTTTTTTTGCATAAGAACATCAACTATCTTACCCCAATTTGAACCAACATAAGTATAATTATGACCTACTAAAGTGCTTGAATTAGGCTCACCACCAATTGCAATAAATGCAAATGGACGTGTGGTATTATTTTCTCCAATTAAACACTTTGCTATACCCTCTTTAGCAAGTGACGTTTTACCTACACCAGGTGGACCCTCAAATCCAAGAGTATATCCTGTTTGTTCTCCTGATATCCATTGACCTATAACTCTCTCTACTTGACGCTTTGCTAATTGATGACCATAAATAGCATTATCTAATATACTATGAATATTAATTAAATATTTTGATATATTTATTTTTGTTGTATTTATTTCAATATTAAGATAATAGGTATCAATGTATATATCATTTAATGAACATATATTTAATATATCTATCATTACTTTAGAATTTAAATAATATTTTTGTATAAGACTACTAACATACAATAACTTTGCCTGCTTAGATTGATTTAATTTAATATCTTCTTCATTTAAAGAATGTTTTTTTATTAATAAAATTAATTCACGAATATAATTATTTATTTTTTTTTTACTAAGAACTTTAAACTTATCTTCTAATTCTTTTAAAATTAATGTAACATTATTCAATAAATTTTTTTTTATAACTTCTTGAATATAATTTATATCAGAACATATTGGAATATTTAATGATTTTTTTCTAATTTTATCTAATAATAAAGGTATACTATTCAAAATAGGCTCACTACAAAATATACCAAATGGAATTTTTAATAATCCTTCTAAATAATGCTTTGCTTTACCACCTGAATCTTCCGGTTTAGATTTAATTTCTTTTAATTTAATCATAGCTTTTTCTTTTACATCATCACTTGTCTTCATTAATGCTATTTGTTGTTCTAAAGGGATCTTATTATAATCAAATGAAGCTAATCTATTAGTATATTCAATCGTATTTTTCATAGCTATTCTAAATCCTTGTCTAATTTTCCAAGGCAAATTATCATACAATAATTCTTGTTGTAACGAATCTATTGAATCATCATTATCATTACTTAGTAAATCATATAATAAATAAGCAATATAATGATGTTCTATATTATTAGCATATAACAATAATTTAATTAATACTTGACGTTTTTCATATAATTCACTAGCAACAAAATCTTGTGCAATTTTAGATAATGGTATAGTAATTATATATTTATAATATGTTAAAAATCCTTCTACCTTATATTTTACCTCATCTATATTATAAATTAATTTTTCTTTTAGTGTCATATTTTCAACATAAGTTACAACAGATTCATTTTCATTTTCAAAAGCAGTATTATATTCTTGTAAGTAATCATACTCTAAATTTGATAAATATAAATCATCTGCTATACACTTTATAATATATACTGATTGCTTATAATGTAATATCATTTTAGTTCCATATACACGTAAATAGAAGTCTCCTGATGTTCTGCTCATATCAAAACACTCTAATTGCTTTGAATTTTCTACAATCATTGTATCATCAATTAATTTTAACTTATTTAAATGTTTTATATATTTTTTTTTACTTTTAGGATAATATTTAAATCCTATAGGATGTAATATATCTTTAATCAATTCATATTTATTATATAATTCTAAATTTTCTATTAATTCTTTGTCTCCTAATATATATAATAAATCATAAATATTATATGTACCATATGATTTAAAAATAACTAATAAATCATTTTTTATATCATTTATTTTTTCAGAATTTAAATCATCTAACTCATTGCATTGATCATAGAGTAATTCTAATGCTCTAACACAGATATTTACGTCATTTATAGTAAATAACTGATGCTTTTTATATAACTGACATGCCCTAATAGTATTTTTTATTATTTCCTTATAATAAATTAACATAATATTATATTAATATTTAAAATTTACATAATTTATTATATAATGGGAATTCCAGCATATTTTTCACACATTATTAAAAATAATCCTAAATTATTACAATCAATACATTCTATTAATATTCATCATCTATTACTAGATAGCAATTCTATTATCTATGACTGTATTAAAGAACATACTGAAAATGAAATTATTCAAGAAGTATGTAAAAAAATAGACTATTATATTACTCTTTTTAAACCATCTAAATCAGTCTATATTGCTTTTGATGGTGTAGCTCCTGCTGCCAAATTAAAACAACAAAAAGAACGACGAACAAAAAATTACTATATTAAACAATTGACTAAAACAGACGGTTGGAATAGTGCCGCTGTAACTCCAGGTACTCAATTTATGAATACCTTATCAAAAAGTATTCATCAATATTTTAAACAAAAAAAAACTACTAAAAAAATAATTATTTCAACTAGTACCGAAAAAGGAGAAGGTGAACATAAATTATGTCAGTATTTACGTGATAAACATTGCTTACATGACAATGTCGTTTTATATGGATTAGATGCAGATTTAATTATGTTAGGATTAATTCATATCCGATACTGTAAATCTATTTATTTATATAGAGAAACACCAGAATTTATAAAACAAATTAGCAAATGTTTAGACCCAAATAAAGAATACTTCTTAAATATACATATATTTAAAAAAGAAATATTAAAGCAAATGAATACAGAAAAAATTCAAGCCAATTATCAAAAAAATAGATTATATGACTATATTTTTTTATGTTTTTTACTAGGTAATGATTTTTTACCACACTTTCCTGCAATAAATCTCAGAAAAAATGGCATGAATACTATACTTGAATGCTACGAAAAAACTATAAAAAAAACCAATAAAAGTATTATTTATAAAAACACTATTCAGTGGCCATTATTTAAAAAATTTATTTACGAACTTGTTAAAAATGAAGAAACATTAATTAAACTAGAACATAATAACAAAATTAGTAAAATATATAATTCATGGACTATAGAAGAAAAAATTAACCGATTACCCCAGTATAATAAAACAACTGAACAAATTATACAAGTAGGCAAAAATGGCTGGCAAGAACGATATTATCAAGAACTATTTTTTTTAGACAAAACATCAGAAATATGTAAATCTATTTCTTTAAATTATTTAGAAGGGTTAGAATGGACTTTTAAATATTATACTACCGGTTGTTGCAACTGGGACTGGTATTATAAATGGAACTATCCTCCACTATTACAAGACTTATATTATAATATTCCAATAAAATATAAACAATTTATTTATGAAAATAATAACGCTATTCATCCTATTATACAATTAGCATATGTTCTACCCCAAGAATATTATTATTTAATTCCCAAAAAATATCACAAAAAATTATTAAAACTAAATAAATCAAACCCCGAATTTCAATGGGCATTTTGCCAATATTTCTGGGAAGCACATATTATATCTAGTTCAACTAGTATTAAAGAATTAGAAAAAATATTAAATATTTAATCTATTATTAAGATATAATGGAAAAAAAAGTATATTTAGAAATTCAATCCAAAGAACAATTTCATGAAATTTTAAAAGAAAATCCTAATTATATTATTATTAAATTTACTGCCACATGGTGCAAACCATGTCAAAGAATAAAAAATCAAGTCAATAGATTTTTTTTAAATAGTCCAAGATCCGTATTATGCTTTGATTTAGACGTAGATGACAATTTTGAAATTTATAACTATTTCAAAAAAAATAGACGATTAAATGGTATTCCAGCGCTATTTTTATATAAAAAAGGCAATACTAATTTAATTGCCGATGAAAGTATTACTGGAGCTAGTTCTAAAGCATTAGAAAATTTTTTTAGTAAAGTAATATAATGAATATTTCTTTTTTATTAACTTTTGTAAATATTACAGATATTAATAACAATTTATATGATCTACGATATTTTGAATTTAATAGTACTAAATTATCTACAAATGAATTAAATTATATTATATGGAATAATTTTTCTAGTTTATTTAATGATAAATCATTTATTACAATGGATGATATTATCTATACAGTTGGTATAGAAAAAGAATCATTAATTAATTTATTTAGGCTAATTACTTCTAAAAACTTTATTGATTATAATAATTTTAGTGATTTTTTAAATAAAGTTCATGACCATGATTATATTAAATTAATTAAAAATATTCCTAATGATAATCTCTCCACACCTAGCGATTGGTCATCTATAGGTTCTGATTATGATTCTGATGATAGTATTATCAATATTGAAGATAATATTAAAATAAATATTCAAGAAACCATAGAAAATCCTATATCACCTCAACCAAAACAATCCACGAAATCTGTTGTTAGTCTCGGCAATAAAAATACTTTACTTAATACTGGTGATTTATCTATAGACAAATTGTCACCCAAAACTTCTTCAACAGAAAAAATTATTTCTGAACAACCTAATCCGGTTAAATTTTATGATCCTAATTCAATTCCTAAACCCAAACCACGAAGCAAACCCAAATCACGTTATCATTTTTGTCAATTTGAATATAGCTCAGAAAAACAACATTCATGGTATATAGAATGCTTCTTATATATACATAACTGGTTTACTACACAAAAATATATAGGAGTTCCAAATTGGATTAAAAAATATTTTTAATATATATGGAAACATTAGATCTAAATATTAATCACTATGAATTATCTGATATATTAAAATTATTTAATATATCACATAATTTTAATGCAACAGACTTAAAACATTGTAAAAAACAAGTGCTAATGACTCATCCAGATAAATCTAATCTATCCAAAGATTATTTTTTATTTTTTAGTAAAGCATATAAAATATTATATACCATTTATGAATTTAAAAATAAAAATACAAACTGTCCAACTAGTTATCGAGATATTTTAAATACCGATGATGATAAATCCAAACAAACTATTATTAATGAATATACTAAAAATAAAAATTTTCATAAATATTTTAATGAAGCATTTGAAAATACTCGTTTAGAAAATGATTTTGACAAAGGCGGATATTCTAACTGGCTTAAAACAGAAAATATTATACAATTAGATAAAACAAGTAGTCGCAATGATGCTATATTAAAACATAAATTAAGTATCATTCGTCAAGAAACTGTAAAAGAATTAAATACTAATACAAATACAAATATTATAGGTTCTAAACCCGAATTCTATTCTGCACCTATTTTTAGCAAACTCTCTTATGATGATGTTATGAAAGCTTATTCCGAAACGTTGATTCCAGTTGATGAAAGAAATATTAATCGCAAATACAATACTTTTGAGGAACTCAAATGTGCCAGAAATAATCAAAAATTAGATATTCCTACCATGCAACAATCATATTCTATATTAGAAAAAAAAAACAATTCTGAACAAGAATTAGCAACTATTCATGCATACAAATTAGTAAAACAACAGCAAGAAGCTAGTAAAAAACTAGAAGAATTTAATAAACAATTTCATATACTACAATAATATAAATACTTTAGAAAATTAGTTCATAAATATATAATTTTTATTAAAAATAAAATTATATATTTATTTAGTGTTTTTTATATCTTTATTTACTTACAGGAGGTTCTACATTTTTTACTCTTATTGCTGTATTATATTTATAATTACCAGCAAAACCTCTGTCACCAAGTTCTCCCCAATTTCCTCCTTTTTCATTACTACCACAGTACGGAGGGTTCGCGCCACTGCAGTTGTTTTTTCTCCAAGAGTTATTTGTCTCGATGCACCCAGCTTTTAATCTGATATTATCCCGTGTATTGCTTGTTGCAGTGTTCTTATTTACTTCAGGAGTTGCACTAAGGGCTGCTGAGTGTTGTGTACAATTATTAAGTGTATCATGTCCTAATCCTTCATTAAGCACTCCATTTTCACCTGTCCATAATGGATTAAATTCTTTTCTTTTACAAATAGCTTCATATCCAACAGGTATATTGTTAATGCTAGACCTGCCATTTAGTCCATCTTTGCCGACAGTGCCTGCTTTCCACGCGAGGTATTCAGTTACCTGAGAACATGTACGTGGACATATTGTCCACCATTTCCGTGTTTCTCCATTATTCCATCGTTCTTTATTACGTGGGTCACACAATGTGGCAATCCTACTCCAGGAATCCGCCTCTGTACTACCTATTGTTTTGCATTGTGAGTGATCTTGGCATAATTCAGGATTAAATCTTGGTTCTGCACAGTTACGACATGAACGCCTACATTTACGACCCCATCCTTTCATTGATGATTCAAATTTATCTATATCGGGGTTTACAGTCATATGCCAATCACCACAATCTTGTCCCACTTTAATAGTTGGTCCTCCACTACTATTATAGTTAATAAACTTGCATTGGTCGTCTTCATTATTGTCCGTTAAATTCTCTCCATCGTTAAGACAATTATATGTTGGGAAATCCTTATCGCATGCTTTTATTATGTTTTGCCTGTTTGCAAGTTTATCAGACGTTGCAATTTCGCCTGGTTTACATCCTATCATTGTATAAGGAGATTCTGATTTCTTAGCTGGCTGTCCAGCGCTATCCACACCTTCATACCAATAAACTATATCCATAAGATTATTTAGATCCTTATTTGAATCATTACCAATTGTAGTACAACGATGATATCCTCCCCAATTATATTGGCGAATTGCAGAAGCATCAGATGCACCAAAAAATTTATTTAGTTTTTTATATCCATCTTTTGCAGTAAAAACTGAAGCTTTCCCTTCTTCATACTCAGTTATTCTATTAATATCTAGTAAATTGTTCATCGTCTCTATTTGACACTTTGGATCACCACAATTATTATCTCGCTCATAATTGATATTGTTTTTGCAATTAATATATATTTTTCCAGTTTCACTATGATCCGTAATATCATCTTTCGTTGGGTCTTCACATACTCTATTACATACGGGTGACCTCTCCATCCATTTTTCAGTTGCCGGATTATATACTGGTCCTTGTCGCATCTCACATGTCATATCATTACATAAGTATTTCTTTATGTTAGTACATTTATTTTCTCCAAGCTTTTTGCCTTCTTCCTCTGCCTTTTTCTTCATTTCTTCTTCCGCATCTTTGTAAGTGTTAAATTTTGTACATTTTATTGGTTCAGGGGGGTCTACACATTCATCCATTGGAGGCAATCCCTTACATGATACTACAATACTACTTCTATTCTCAACTGCTGAAATTATATTATCTTGATTATATGAACAAGTTTTTGAATTATTAAATATAATACCTTTAGCACTATCCGCACACGGTAGTACCGGATCAACTATATCTTTATTTTCATCTTTTTCATCACCTATATCTATATTACACTTTTGTTTTAATATATAATGATATACATCACCGGGGCCCTTATGTCTCAGGATACTAGGTAGCTCATCCTGCTCTTCTTTCGTGAGAGGTATTAATTCATCCACTTTTGAAGTATTTGGTATATCATCTATATTAGTTAATGGATTTACAATTAAAGGACATCCATGTTTTTTCCTACGTAACTCTATAATGGCGTCATCTTTACTTCGATCTAGTTCTTTAATGCCAGTTGGAACAGTCTCTTCACAATAATTGAATGCATTCGTATAATCTATGGTTTCTTTATTAGTATATTTATCCATAGTATCTTTCATAATATTAGCAAACTCTATTTCAGAATCATTTTCTCCAGTGATACCCCAATATCCCATACCTCTAAATTGTAGCTTATTTTTTAAAGGCGGTGGTGGTGGGTCGGCGCAGTTAATGCATTTGAGGTCGTCACAATCAGAGTGAACTGAGCATTTTTTACTTTCGTCCGGGTTAGTGCATGCATTATTATAATCGGTGCCGCAGTAATATTCCTCATTTGATGGAGTTACATCAAAACTATTAATTAATGGAGTTGGTTGTTTTGCAACAAATGCTAGTGAATCTAGTGATTGTACTATTTCAGTAATATCTATTAATGGTTTATGTTGGATATTCGCACCATCATCATACTTACTTTTCTGTCGCTCATTCTTTGGTTTGCTATCTTTATCATTCCAATTAGTTCCTAAATAACATTTAGCTTGTCTTACCAAATAGAGTTTTTTGTCAGAAGTTGGGACAGTAACTTCAATTTCAGTATCTTTTGCCCAGGATGGAGGTCCGCACGTTGAAGCATCTCCACCAGCATTATTATTTGTAAAACCTACGTCATCGTATAAGTTAGATAATAATATAATTGTTTTGTCTAAACCAACAGTATCATTTATATTACTTAAAATCTTTTTGAAATTTTCCTGAATGGTATCATTACATATACCACTCATATCGTTGTACCCAGGAAGAATGAAAGGGGCCTGATTATAAGCTTGAATTCCAACAAAATCTATAATATTACTAATATCTTTTAGTCCTTTATTATAAAGATTTGGTTCCTCAAAATGTGATATAAAAGGTACAGTTGTTATTAACTTAGTACGTTTATCCGGATTTAATGAACTATTTACTTCTTTCATAACTTCAATAATAACATTACTAATATCAGTTGCAAATGAATCATCGATACCTGGTGGGATCTCTACTTTAGAATCTATATTAGCGGTTGTCTTAAGGGCAAATTGCGTATGGTCAAAAGAATAATCTATTTCATAGTCAAAATCTACTCCATCATATCCTAGATTATCTTCTTCTGATAAGTCAGTAATTAATGGATTATCAATATAATTATATTTATTAGACCGTCTATCTTCAAGATTACTCTCAAGACCTGAACTGGTATAGGGGGTGCCACTATATAATAAGTCTTTTTTACAAGTTTTTGCATTTTCCTGGTTAGTACTATCCGGATTATTTACCATACTTACTATATCATCGGATAGGAACTTTACAATATCTTTTCTAATTTCCTCTTGGCCTTTTTCGTCGGAATCCTTATATGAATTATTATAGCCTTTTTCATTGATGTAATATTTTATCTGTTCCGCTAAAAAGTTAGTCTCTTGTCCCGCACCACTGTAGATTGGGCAACAGCCTAGATTTCTTCCTCCGTAAGATAGTAATACTTTAAGTTTACCGTGTTCATCCTTCTCTTTTAATCGTTTAATAAATGTTGAATGTGAAGTCCATGCTAGTTCATCATTTATTTTGGGAGCATTGGGATATGCTGCAGTAATGTTACTACATAAATAGGGATTTCCGGTCCCAGTTGGTGGTGCACCGTCTATTAGATATGGTATAGCGAAGGATACTAAAGCAATATTAATTTTGCCAGTGCGCACCTTCTCGTCCCAATTTTCTAGGGCTGTGGCTGTCCATGTTTTCCAATTAGTAAGATATACCATTGTAACATTATCATCACTAATAAGAGTTTCAACATAATATATTATTTCTTCTAATTCTTCTACAATCTCTGTAATAATATGATTTCTTGCAAAAAAATTACGTCCATTCTTGTCTCGGTAGTCATAATTTTTAACGCAGTCGTGTGACAAACGCATATCAAATTCATATAAATTTTTTTTTGATGAAGCATGCTGTATAGTAGTTTTCACCATTTATATTATATATTTATATAAAAATTT
>CEOK01199408.1_pt1 | contig 15996 bp, 11 predicted proteins | sample 427001 | NCBI WGS metagenome assembly CEOK01 (sample SAMEA2591108, study PRJEB7988) | marine metagenome | isolation source: saline water (ENVO:00002010), including | reverse complement strand
TTTTCAAATACCTCGTCACCTTTCATGGTGATCACGTGTGCATTCGTTAGGGCGATGATACCTTCAGGAATATCCTGCTCATAGGGTACCTTAACTTTAATTTCTTGAGCAGAATAGGATGGCTCATCCTCTGTAGTGGATTCTTCGTCTTCAGCATCAGCATTTTCGGCTTCAGGAGATGTGGATTCGCTGGCATCAATCTCTTTTTTAGCCTGCTTGAGACTATCTTCAAACAATTGTGATGCCTTTAAGTCGTACACAAAGTGCCCCTTCCCTAGGGACCAGTGAACATGTTCTGAGTCTCCACTCCAGCGAGGAAATTCCCCACCAAGAGTCGTTAATTTTTTTGCTGGAAAGGCGGCATTTTCAGGATTTTTCACCGAAATCGTCACAACCTCACCTACTCTAGGCACATAGGCTGTATATATTTCATTATTAACTTGTGCCAAGACTTGAGATCCATCAGGAGAATAGAACAGTACACTTGCCTCACTTGCTGGTGTAGGTGAATAGGTTCCATAGGTAGAAATTCCTGTGATTTTCACATGCTCCTTTTTATCGGTTCCATCCCAACGAACAGAAACTAATTGACCATCATTATCACTTAGATAGATTCGATCATCTTCGTGAATGAAGTGAGGAAATCGATGGCCGGCAACATCCATAATATATGTTGAGGTGCCGCCCTCAATTGAGATCCAATGATATTCATCCATCGCTGAGTAAGCAGCACCTCGACTACTCGATTCAGCAAAATCATAATAACTTCCTGTAGCTACAATAATGCGATTACCATCCGATGAAACGGCCGCTGTAGCATAAAATGCTGCCTTTTGGGTCAATTGCACTGGACGAATGCGTCTAGCATTTGGATTGACTTTATAGACATGTCCGCCTTCTTGTTGATCCCATGTTACATATACAACATGCTCACCATCTGGTGACCAGGTTGGCATTGCTTCTGTGACATCCATCTGCGTGACCCGCTTTGGTTCGCCATTAGGCAAATCCATCACATAGAGTTTATTCATAGCTGTAAAAGCAAGCTGTGTCCCATCAGGTGAGGGTGTAGCATCGCGAATTTGAGTTGCATATTGAACAGGGTCATCAGAAATAGGGTACTTAAATGTCATATCTGGGCCCAATTCAAGCGTTACGTCTGCTTCGAATGGAATCTGTGTTGGTTCCCCCCCCTCAATAGGCACTCTCCAGAACCCACCTTTTTGGAAAAAGACAAGATGTTCACTGTCAGGTGTGAAACTCATCCCTGGATAGACGCCTAACGTAGCCTGCGACTCTTGGTCATCTCGCTGTACGGGGTACACGAGCCATGATTCTTCACCGGTATCCATATTGCGACGAACGAGTCCTGTTTCGGTCTCAAATCGAGTACCATAGACCATATATTTACCATCTGGTGACATTGTGGGTGTAAATGCGGACCCATACCTAGACAGCATCGTACTATTTTCTCCCGTTTCTAGATTGTACATCCCGATAGTATATTGAGGGAATTGAGCATTATAATTCCATCCACCGGAGCGACGTGAGTAATAGATTTTATCGCCTTCAGCACTAAATTCTGGATCAATCGCCTTTAGATTGCTTGGCTCATCCACAACCGCGGCCCCTTGTCCACCATCTCGGTGCATGATATGTAGCTTGAAATTGCGACGCCCTTTGGCCACAACAAATAGGTCTCCATTGGGTGACCAATCCCCATTTATCATCCCTTCATCATTGGATTGGGTCATTTGAGTCGTTTCACTTGTTTCAACATCAAGAATCCACGCATTCTCAGAACCCGAACGATCAGACATAAACAAAATTTTGGATCCATCAGGTGAATATGTTGGATGTGCATCAAAGGCCATTCCTTGAGTCAATGGCATCGCTTTTCCACCATCAATTGGCATCGTGTAAAGATCCCCCATTAAATCAAAGACGATGGTAGAACCATCGGGGCTTATATCTAAAGACATCCACGTCCCTTCAGTTGTTGTGAATGAAATCTGACGTGCCGGGTCTAAGGGTAAGTCCTCATTATGCTTTGGAAGAGTAGAGTCGGAGGCAGCGTTTCTCTCATCTGCTTCGGCATCCAATAGACTTATGGAGGTTGCAGCTATCGTAACTTGATAATGAGCCACTACAAGTAGTAGGATCATTAAGACTTGACAGCACGACTGTGTAGATTTTTTGATAAAGGGATTCAACATCCTGATAGAGGTTAATGAAGTGTAGATGTTGAATTAACAAGAACTTTTGGTTATTCGCAAAAGCTAAACCAAAGATGCGTTTTGCAATCTGTTGCCTATCACGCCACTTGTGAATAACTTAGGTTCATGCAATTAAATCAGATTACATCATCGAACACGTCGTGGAACTCACGAAAATCCGCTCTGACCAACATCAAACTGTTGGGCTTTATTCTATTGCTCAGCGGATGTGCGACACTGTTTACAGGAACCGATGATGATATTCGTTTTGAGTCTGATCCTGCAGGTGCCATGGTGTTTATTAATGGTCTTGAAAAAGGTACCACTCCAACGACCGTGAGTGTGAAGCGATCGATCAACGACGTGAATATTGCGCTCCAACTGGATGGGTATGAGACTCGCCAGTTTGTTCTGGAAAAAGAGTTCAACAAAGCGAGTTTTTTCAACCTGTTTAATGTTTTGTTTTGGGCAGTCGATGCTGTTTCAGGATCCTTGATGAAGCATGCCCCTCAATATTATGAAATTACCTTGAGGCCAAATGGCGTCGTGCAACAATCCGAGGCTGTGGATCTATATGATGCGAATACGCTTGCCTCACATGAGGATGGTGCGCTTATCATCCCATCAAGTTCCAAACGAACGATTGCCATTACCAACGGAATGTCTGGTTACACCGTCGTTTTTAAGCGTAAATAAGGTCTTAGTTTCTTGAGTGGCTTGCCTGTGGCAGCACACCATACTCTCACGAACGTCCTTTGAGCATTTTTTGGTGGCGAAAAGCCTTTTTGGCATCCCGAACCGAGGACACCACAATCCATGAGCCAAGCGGTACGACAATCACCCATAATGGGTTAGCAGCCCACGCCCCCGCGAAGTCACCCTGCACCAAGCACACGCCAGCACGTGTAAGCCCGCACCCAGGACATTCTCGACCAAGAAGAGAGTCCAACACACAAGGAATACCCATCGTCCATCCAAAAGTGGCATTCAGTATCACAGAGACCCCGAGGTACCCAAACACGAGGGCATAAGGCCATTCTCGACAAAGCCAAAACCAAAAGAATTTCATAGCCAGGGGGTTAGATTCCCTCTTTTACGAAAATCGACGCCGCAAGTTCCTGATGGAGCTCGAGTCTGCGACCATTATTCGGGAGCTCAATGGTGACCGATGACGGCGAACGATCCACCACATCTATGCGAACCCCCGGTCGAACACCCCAATCAGCACATTGGCGTAAAAATTCCCCATCTGCGTCGGATACCGCTGCAATGGTCATCACCCCTTCACCCACATGTGTCTTGTCAAGGGAGGGGTATCGTTGCCCTCTCATCTCAAGATCAGCCGTTGGAATAGGGTCTCCGTGGGGATCGTGGCTTGGAAAACCCAACATCGCATCCATTTTGGACTCTACCGCCTCACTCAAAACGTGCTCCCATCGCTCAGCCTCTTCGTGAACCTGATCCCAAGGTAGGCCCATGATTTTGTGTAAAAACGTTTCGATAAGGCGATGATGGCGAAGAATTTCTACAGCGATTAGGTGCCCTGTGGGTGTGAGTCGTGTACCATAATAAGGTTGGTTCTCGACCAACTTCATCGATTCCAACTTTTTGATCATCTTGGTAACCGACGCCGGTTTAACATCAAGCGCATCGGCGATTTTCTGATTGGGAACAGCCTCTCGATCTCCAATTTTGAGGATGCATTTGAGATAATCTTCTGCCGCATGGCTTATTACCTCACCATCCACAATACGTTGGTGGTTGGTAGGCTCTAAATCGGAGTCTCTTTGAGATGCAGGCATGATGAAATATCTACAATTTTTGGATTCTTCGCTTGATGGCATTTGATGTCGGTTGATGTCGCGGTTGAGCGTTGGCAATTGGCGCGAGTGACCGCAATAAGCGCTACCGACCCCCAGCACGCCTGAGAGCGTGAGCACCAGACCACCCCATTAGTGAAGCCCAAACCATGTCCGTATCTTAATGACCGTGAAAAACTACCTCGATTTCATCTTTCGGGAGTGGCGAATCTTGGTCTTTGGGGCATCGCTTACCTTCTTCTCTAGCTTTGGGCAAACGTTTTTGTTTTCCCTTTTCGTCCCCTTTTTTCTGGACGAATTTTCACTCACAAATGGCACCTTCGGGTCTCTATACTCGCTAGCCACCCTATCAAGCGCTGCTCTATTGCCTGTGGCTGGCCAATGGATTGATCGCATTCCAGTGAAACATTACAGCACCGCTGTGGCACTCATTCTAGCCCTGGCAAGTTTGATTATGGCCAATAGTTGGGGCCTTGCGACACTATTTTTGGCCATTTTCTTGCTCCGGTTGGCAGGGCAGGGGCTCAGTGGCCACACCGCGGATACCACCATGGCCAAAGTTTATGATCGAGAAAGGGGGAAGGCATTATCCATTTCTAGCCTAGGGTACCCTATCGCAGAAGGCATTATGCCGTTGATGGTCGCGGCCCTCACAACGTTTATGTATTGGCGTAATCTGTGGCTGTTGTTTGCCTTCACACTTGCCCTGTTTGTGGCGCCCGCGTATTTCCGGTTGATTCGGAAGCACCCTGTGAATGAAGAGGCCGCGCGGCGCGGGGAGCAAGAGCGACAGGAGCGAAAAGCCCAAGGTCGCCGTTGGGTGAATCCTTTTGAATACCTTGCCTACCTCAAAGATCGACGCATGATTTATGTCTTGCCCGCAGCCCTTGTCCCACCCTTTTGGGTAACTGGCTTCTTTTTGTATCAAGTCTCCTTTGGGCCAGACTACGGTTGGAAAGCGACCACCATCGCAACGGCATTTATTGGCTTTGCCATCGCAAGGGTCATTGCTGCCATTGCCATTGGTCCCTTGATTGACAGGTTTTCGGCTCGCCAAATCTTCCCCTTTTACTTACTCCCTTTAATGATGAGCTTTTTGATTCCCATAGTAGTCCCTGGGGCTTGGTCTGTATATCCTTATCTCTTCTTAATGGGTGTTTTGATGGGTATGGCCAATCCGTTGAAATCCGCCTTGTGGGCAGAAATGTATGGCGTGGATAATATTGGCCAGGTTCGAAGTGTTTTTGCCTCATTAATGGTCTTTGGTACTGCATTGAGTCCTTTTATTATGGGGTTTTTGTTGGACACACGCTTCTCTGTGGATCTGATTTTTGGAATGGCTGTCGTAACCTGTGTGTTGGCTATGATATTATCCTTCCAAACCATGAAACATGGATTTTGCCAAAGCGATTATGAAACATCGTAGTAGATTATGAAACGTATGAAAGCCAATTCCCGACGAATCACCCTTGGTCTAGGAGCACTCATCTCCTTGATCACCCTTACTGTGGCCATTGCTACGACCCCAACATCAAAGAGCACTGTTATGACAGCCGAAACTCCTCGCACAAGCACCCCTTCAAACCCCAACCTGGACACGGAAGTTGCCATTCTAGGGGCTGGATGTTTTTGGTGCGTCGAAGCCATTTATGAAGAACTTCAGGGAACCGTAAGTGTTGAATCGGGCTACACAGGTGGGCACGTCAAAGATCCAACCTACAAGCAAGTTGTCACAGGGCAAACAGGTCATGCTGAAGTAGTACGCCTAGAATATGACCCAAGCGTAATCAGCTTTGAAGAGGTACTCATTGTGTTTTATCACACGCATGATCCGACTACTCTGAATCGACAGGGAGCCGATGTAGGAACACAGTATCGATCAGCCATTTTTTACGCCAATGATGAGCAAAAACAGATTGCGGAAAAAGTGACCGCCGATATTACCGCTGAAAAGCTGTGGGATGACCCGATTGTGACAGAAATCACGCCACTAGATGTGTATTATCCGGCCGAGAACTACCACCAGGATTATTATGAAAACAATCCTAATGCTCCGTATTGCACGTTTGTCATTGCACCGAAGCTAGCCAAGTTTCGTAAGGAGTTTAAGCATTTGCTAAAGTCCTCCTAAGAAGAGGGCGTTTGCCACCAGTAGCTTTGATTCCTCCCAAAATCCTCTGAATAAAGGATTAATTGGGAGGTAAATCACCTCTCCAGGACCAATAGACTCTCGCCCAATTGCCATGGATCCTTCAAAGGCACGTTTGGCTTCCCCGCCAATAAACCCACTCATGTGAGAGGAAGGGTCTATAAGCCCAATTGTACCATTTGAAAGAGGCTCATACGCCTGATTAGATATATTCATGACGTACATGTGATCACTATATCCAAATGCGAGTGGGTGAGTGTCATCCAATCGAATCTTGTAGACAGAACCCGGGTTAAATGAAGAAACTCGTGACCGATTTTGATCTTCATAGGATGTAGCCAATGGATCCTCTTGCTCGGAGTCCTCAGATGGGTTGCTCGCGGATGACGAGGTGATGCCAAATAAGTCAGAGCGCTCCAATGCACGGAGACTTGTGCCGATTGCGACTAGACGACCACCACCTTGAATCCATTCATGAACAGCATTGATTTGCGATTCCGAAAATCCACGATAATCCCCAGATGGCATGACCAATACATCCAATTCAGACAAGACGTCTGCAGAAATATTAGCGCCAGGAATTAATGCAGAGGGGTACCCTAATTGCTGGTCCATGTAGTGCCATACTTCGCCGAGAGATAAAGAAGACGTTACGTCACGGGAGATGACCCCAACCTTTGGAGCCATAACAAGTTCCATTGAGCTAGCTCCAAAATCTGAGCCGGTTGTGACAGCTCCAGATGAGGTTACAAATAGGGTGCGACCATGAGTCTCTGCTAATGAGTAAAGAGTAGAATCAAATCGGTCAATCATCGCAGGATTGTATTCACGAGTGATCACTAAGGATCCACGAGGAAATGACGTTTCCCCAATTGTGAATGGGTTCATAGATACTTGTACATGTCCACCTGCTTCGAACCAATCTGCAAGAAATTTGGCGTCTTGAAGTGATGACCAAGGCAATACATACGCATAAGGTTTCTCCGTAGGATCAAAAGGCTCAGAGAGTGGTTCAGTGAGTGTTGCGAGGCCATTTTGTGTCACTTTAACGCCACCTTTGGGCTCATAATCGCTTGCTTGTTGTGTTTGACTCAGTCGCAATGCAGGGCGTATAGCTACTGCCTCCAATCCATATCGATACGGCATTTCCCACGATGTGATGTCATATGTCATTGAGTCTGAAAGTCCTGGACGTGGGTCAAACAATACTGAAACAAGTTGACCTTTGGGCTGTACAGCAGGAATCACTAGGTCTCCAGATTCCACTCTTACCCTCCTCTCAGCGCCTAGAGCATAGTTATATCCATCCAAGGATCGGTTTATGTCCGCCATGCCAAATATAATTCCTTGGGCTTCCAGGAAGGTTGTAAGTGCATGCATCTTATCCTTGAGTTGACCTTGAGGGATAATGTATGATCCATACGTTCCTCGTGGTTGTGACATAGATAGTTGTGCCTGGGAGGAGAACTCATCCACGATTCGGTCGGCATTCTCTGCGACGGCTTCTATGGTTGCCAGACCCGTGGTATGATGATGCAGGAGTCGATCCGCTAACGTCAACTCACCTCCTTGCGGCAATGAAATCGAAAGTCCCGCGTATCCACCTCCGGCTTGTTCATACGTCATACCAATTGAGCCATTAAACGTTGGCCAAGTGTCGCCATAACTTGGGTAAAACAAATCGAAAACCTCCCTTGTAAAGTAATGCCAACCGCGCTGATCAAATGCAGCCATATTATATGCGCCGATAGTTTGCTGGAAACTTCTCTGCCAAGGTGTAATGGCAGGGTGATAAGGTTCAGCCGCTGGAGCGAAGTAGTAAGGTGAAGTGAACCCTTGTTCATGAAAATCAACATGGATATGTGGCATCCACTGGTGATATGCTTCTATGCGGTGCCTTGACTCTTTTTGGATCCCCCACGCCCAGTCACGATTAAGGTCGAAGAGGTAATGGTTAGCCCTACCTCTCGGCCATGGTTGATCGTGCTCTTGTGCATATCCATTTGAATTTGGGTTCATACCCGTTTGTTGAGTTACAAAGGCAACGTATCGATCTCGTCCGTCTGGGTTTAGCATGGGGTCCATGATAATGACAGACGCATCTAACCATTGCTGGAGGTCTGAATCTTGACTGGTTGCTAGTTCAAACAACGTCTTCATTGCAGCTTCAGAACTCGAGGCCTCATCGCCGTGCACATTATAACTCAGCCAAGTAATAGCTCTTTGAGTAGCAGTTGGTTCTCCCTCTTGTAGACCAGAAAGTTTAAGATTGTTTGTTCTTATCTCCTCAAGTACCTCATGATTGGTAAGTGATGTAACCACGACATAGACAAGATCGCGACCTTCATAGGTTGAACCATACGTATGGTAGGATACTCGATTGGATTGCTTTGCAACATGCTCAAAATATCCTATCACTTTGTGGTGTGGCGTGAATCTCTCTCCTAAATTGTAGCCTAGATATTCGGAGGGTTGAGTGACTTGAATGCTCGTTTCTTGGGAGTAGGCTTGGACGCCAAACAGAGCAAAAAGAAGAAATGGTATACCTAAGCGGCGGAGTATATGTGAAATAGAGGTCATGGGTAGTAGGTCGATGAAGGACAATAGAGTACGATCCTCATGGTCGAGGAGACTCAACATAACTATTCCACTCTAATCTATCTACTACTCGTCTTTAACCAAGTGATCTAGATACCTAAAACCCTAATCGAAGTGTTGTCATCACATGGCGTTCGGCTTGGGGATAAACATAGTTGAAATACTGTGTCTCCCCGCCGGCAACAAACCCAAACGTGTATCCATTGGCGACATAGGCCTCATTGAATACATTGGCGATGCGAACCGTTAGTTTGAGCTCATCAAGGCCCAGCCGTTGTGCCCATGAAGCATTGGATGCATCTCCTGTGAATTGCAGATTTGTTACGATATAAGGGTCAATCGAGCGACTTTCGGTCCCCGTATTATCGAGGTACTGTCGGGACACCCACTTGGTTTCTGCAGCCGTTGTCCAGTTGTTCCATGTCCATTGTAGTTGCTGTGCCAAAATACCAGAGGGTGAGAATGCTATCGGCGTTGTCCCATGCTCGACCGTAGAGACGCCGCCAACATCATAATTATCGAGTGATTCCACATAATCGCGAATGGTATGGCTGGCCGCCGTTGCCGAGACATCCCATGTGAACGCTTGCGTGGGCTGCCATTGAGCCGAGAGCTCCACTCCCATGCGGTCACTAAGGGGGACATTCTCGCGGACATATTCGCCAACGTCATTTACGGCTCCGTTAAGAACCAGCTGATCCCGATAATGCATCCAAAACCCATTGAGTTGCATTCGCCACGCATCAAATTGGTGGTCCAAACCAAGCTCGGTGTTCAAAAGTCGCTCCGGTGTGGGGCGCTGTGAGGCAGGTGAGTTCACCAAATCGTTGCGGCTTGGTTCTTTGGAAGCCACCGCAAATGAAGCATAAACCTTGGTGCGTTGGCTTGGCTGCCATGTGACACCAGCTTTGGGATTAAAAAAGGTGAAGGTTTCGGTGGATTCCAAGTTAATCACCTCCGTGGGTGAACCCGTTGCCCCAGATCCCGTGCCTCCAATGACATCCCGAAGGGCTTTTCCTTGAAACGTATGGGATACCCATCGAAATTGAAGATCCCCAAACAACGTCCACCCCTCCACTAGGCTCCATGAGACCTTCGCAAACGTGTTGGCATCTGTTTTGGTCGCGTCATTCACATAATAATTGTGTGGACTAGCCAAGGGTGTGCTGACTTCGCGCTGGGTCCATAATACTTGCCCAAAATGATCGCCTAGATAATGATGAGCTGCGAGGCCTAGAGTGAGGTCGAGGTTTTGAGATGCGCGTGGGGGGATAGCCGTTGTGCTGGCCGTTCCAGTGGCCGCTCCTCCCGAGCCCGAACCCAACCAATCGAGCGCCACAACTCCTCCAAAGAAGTGATTTTTGAGCCAGCGACGGCGCGTTAGGTCGCTGAATCTCTGCCCTCCGTCGCCACCTACTCCAGCCGCACTCAACCCATAATCATCCAACGATTGACCTGCCGCATACTCCTCATAATACCCTTTCCCAAATGTATAATGGAGACTCGCGTTCACCACCCAGGGTGCATCAAAGCCATGGGATGCGTGCAATTGAAGGTGATCTTGACCATAATGATCAACCTGATTTTCATACGTAAACTCATTGTAGGTCCGTTGACCTAGTGAGGACCTAAGGCGCTCTGCTTGGTCTGGCGCGATAAATAATCCCGTGATGTAGCGCTCAAGACCCGCAGCATCACCTGTCACAATTGGCTCAGGAACACCGTTCCAAGCCTGGTACGTCTCTTCTCGCCCAGACATCCAATCCAACTTGATGACCCCACGACCCGTTTGCTTCGCGAGACTTCCATACCCAGAAAACAGCGTAGAAGACGCTCGGTCGATGTATCCATCACTTTGGATCGTCGAAAAACGTCCTTCTGCACTCCAACCTCCCTCGCTACGTCCCGTAGCAAATTGTCCCGCCACTGACTTCGTGCCATACGCGCCCACACTGGAGCGAACCCGAGCCACAGAAGCATCCGGATGCTCCCCCGTCTGGAGATTGACTGTCGCACCAAATGCACCAGCCCCATTGGTGGAGGTTCCAACGCCCCGCTGCACCTGAATAGAGCTCGTTGAGGAGGCAAGATCGGGCAGATTCACCCAAAAGACCCCCTGCGACTCCGCATCATTCAGTGGAATGCCGTTTAATGTCACATTAATGCGGGTGGGATCCACACCTCGGATGCGGATACCCGTATACCCAACTCCATGACCTGCGTCGGAGGTCGCAACCGCCGAGGGGGTCAGGCTGAGTAGCTGTGGAATGTCCCGCACATCTGTTCCAGCTTCTATCGCAGCTTTTTGTAGCGTAACAAATGTGAAGGGTTGCTCGGATGTTGCTCTTGTAGCCCGTACAAAAACCTCGCCAAGAGGTCGTGTGATGAGGGTGTCGACTTGCTGTTGAGCGCTGGCTTGCGCCTGTAGACCACCAGTAGGCTCCTGAAGTGACTCTAGCGCATGTGTACCACCCAAAGCTTGGATTGAAGTTATGCTATGTAGCATAAATAGGGCGCACAGAAACGCACACCCACGTGTGTGATCTTTCATGGTTTTCCTCCGCCGGTATGACCCGGATCAGGTTCGTAGGGTATAATCTCAGCCCACCGCGTGTGGGCACCCCTAACCGCTGGAGTAACTTAGAAAAAAGATTCGATTTTCTCTACCATCGCCGTGTGGCCACAGTAAAATCGCACCAGAGTACTCCCACCCCATTGTGCATGTGACTGATGCTTCGCGAAGCGTATCCGTAGTGAATCAACTGATGGGTAAAACCTCTAAGGAGCCGTTTGTTGCCGCTTTAAAGGACGAACAAACAGGACTTCGTGAGCAGTTTGACAACCGTCAACAAAAGAAAGAGTTTCTCCCTATTGAGGAAGCGCGGGCCAATCATGACCAACCCGATTGGACGGGGTACACCCCTCCCGTGCCGGCACATTATGGCGTTCAAGATCCTGTCACATTTAGTGTGGCCGATCTGAGACCCTACATCGACTGGACACCCTTCTTTATCGCATGGGAAATGAAAGGGAAATACCCCGATATCTTTGAGGATCCAAAGGTAGGTGAGGTGGCAAAAAACCTACACAAGGAAGCCAACGAAATGCTTGATTGGTTGAAACAAGGTCAACGGCTCCATGCAAAAGGTCGCACAGGGGTGTTTGCTGCCAATGCCGAGGGCGACGACATCCTTCTGTATACCGATGCGTCAAGGCAAAACGAGCTAGCGCGTTTCCATACCCTACGTCAGCAGGCCAAGAAACGTGAAGGAGAACGTAATAAGGCGATGAGTGATTGGGTTGCGCCTGTGGGATCTGGTCTAGATGACGCCCTAGGTCTATTCATCGTGAGTGCTGGCTATGGTATTGATGAGCTTGTGGCTGAGTTTGAGGCCCAACATGATGATTATCAAGCGATTCTTCTCAAAGCGGTAGCAGATCGTTTGGCTGAGGCCGCCGCGGAGAAAATGCACGAGATTGTTCGAACACAGACATGGGGGTATGCACCTAATGAATCGCTGCGTAACGATCAGCTCATCCTGGAAGAGTATGCAGGCATTCGACCCGCGCCAGGGTATCCAGCTCAGCCCGATCACACCGAAAAAATAAAGCTCTTTGAGCTGCTTGAAGGAGAGTCGGTCATGGGCGTTCATTTAACGCAACAACTGGCCATGCACCCTGCCTCCTCTGTCTGTGGGTTGTATTTTAGCCATCCCGAGGCGAGATATTTTAATGTCGGTCCGCTTCTCAAGGATCAGGTTGAAGAGTATGCCACTCGCAAAGGGATGTCCGTAAAGGAGATGGAGACGTGGCTTGCGAGTCATCTAGGATATCGAGCGTCTTGATCCGCTAGGTGTTGCGGACTGATGTCTGGCCTGATGTTTCGGCCTGATGTTTCGGACTGGCATTACAGACCGCGTCTATTTTCAATAGCCTCCCCTTTTGCGATCAATAATCACTTAATTGTGGTTACATCTCCCATTTTTACTATCATAGTGTCCGTTATGAGACTGTTAGCTCCCATTTATGGGAGTTACCTTGCAATTGGAGTGCCGTTTGTTAATATTGGAGTAACAATTTGTTAACAATAATTTAACATACAATGGGGCACACTTATGATACTTCAACTTAAATCACTGTTATTTAGCGCCTTACTCTTTGGCTCACTGCTTATGCCAGCGATGGCGCAAACCTTGCAGCCAGATGATGCGACACGCACCCTTCGGTGGGTAAGCCCATCACTCGTCGAGGTCACGATTACGTCACACGAAATCACCCAAAAGGGATTTTACTTGTTACGCAATCAGACGATTGTTCGACATGGATCGTGGACTCTGTGGACGAATGGAGAGAAAACCATGGCTGCAAGCTACGATAAAGGTGAGCTTCAATGGATCGAGCACCCCAATGGCAAGCAGTACACGGCAGCGGATATTAAACAGCAACGTGGAAAGAATCCCACCCCATATTTGATCGTGGATTAATGGGGAAACAATTGGATTGCCACAGAGTTATTTGATTTTTTCGTTTCTTAACAATTCGGTAATATACCCATCCGATGCAGGATGAAGCCATTTGTAGTGTCACATATTGAATCACATAGTGATCAGCATCGCTAGAAAGACTAACCACTTACACTATCTTCTGCACCTGACATGAGCGAATTGCTCACTGGTATTCAACAAGTAGGCATTGGCGTTCGCGACGTGGATGCCTCTTTTTATTGGGCGCATCGGATGTTCGATTTTGATATTCCGGTGTTTGATGATGAAGCCGAAGCCAAGCTCATGACCCGTTATACAGGGGGTGAGGTGCATTCAAGACGGGCATTATTGGCATTAAACCTCGCAGGTGGGGGTGGATTTGAAATCTGGTCCTTCAAAAGTCGAGACAGTCAGCCCCCTTCCTTTATGCCAGAGTTGGGTGACATTGGCATTAACGAGGTATGTCTTAAGGTCAAGGACATCGAAGCGGCTCACCGTCGGATGTTGAAGGATCAACCCGAGGCGGTAAGCATGGTGGCGCAAGACCCATCCGATAATTCCACCTTTACGGTGACCGATCCCTTTGGCAATACGTTCCGTCTTGTGGAGAGTAAGGAGTGGTTTTGTGAACCCAAACATGGTGTGGGTGGTGTTTGTGGAGCGACCATTGGGGTACATTCTATCGATAATTCCCTTCCTTTTTATCGCGATGTGCTAGGATTGGACGATGTGGTGTATGACGAAGAGGGTACGTTTCATGATCTAGACAACAAGCGCCGCTTTCGTCGTGTATTGCTGCATAAACCCCAGGCTGATGAGGGTGCTTTTGCACGGTTGTTTGGGTCCACCAGTATTGAACTGGTACAGTCGCTAGATAAAGAAGGACGCGCGGTGTTTGAGAATCGGTTTTGGGGAGATCTCGGGTATATCCATTTGTGCTTTGATGTGAACGACATGGATGCGCTCAAATCACGTTGCGAGTCGATCGGCGCCAAGTTTACCGTGGATAGCGCCGAATCGTTTGATATGGGTGAAGCGGAAGGACGATTTGCCTATGTCGAGGACCCTGATGGGACCTGGATCGAATTTGTCCAAGCTCACAAAGTGCCCATCCTAAAAAAACTTGGGTGGTTTATTGATCTGCGAAAACGTCGTTCCAATACGCCATTGCCCGATTGGATGCTCAAATCTATGGGACTCAACCGAGTCTCACCCAAAAAAGCACGTGAAAAATACGCCCCATCTGTGTAACGTTGGGGCATGACGTTAGATCACATCGGTATTGCAGTTCGAGACCTAGACGCAGCTCTGGGCCATTATGAATCGGTCCTTGGGATTACAAGTTCGAGTCATCAGCGCGTAGAACACCAGGGTGTGGAGGTCGCTTTCATCGAGTTAGGCGACTCCAAAGTGGAGTTTTTGGCCCCACTGGGCGATGAAAGCCCTGTTGCCAAATTTTTGGACAAGCGAGGCGAGGGAATGCATCATACAGCGTTTCTTGTAGAGGATTTACCCGCTGAAATCGCTCGCTTTAAAGAGCAAGGGTATCAGTTTTTAAGCGAGGAGCCTTCAGTTGGCGCGGGGGGAAAGCAGGTGATTTTTATGCATCCTAAAGAACATCACGGGGTCTTGCTTGAGCTATGTGCTAAAGTCTAGGATTTTGTTCATGTTGATGCCATGACAAATATGCCCCAGACTCAAACCCTTTCCAAAAGCTCCTTCGTCCACTGCCTCGAGTGTCCCACCAAGCTCTATTATAAACTCCGACCCAAGACGTACAAAAGTCTCAACGACGATAATGAATTCTTGGCTGCGTTGGCTGAAGGGGGGATTCAAGTAGGCGAATTAGCCAAACTGTATTATCCAGAGGGTGTAGAGATACCTTTTCAGCGAGACGACAAGCCTGCCATGTTGCTCGATACGGCTAAGGTGATGGCCGGTGGGGATTGCGTGATCTTTGAGGCGGCGTTTCAGGTGGAGCGGGCCTTTGCGTTGGTCGATATTTTGCGCGTGAAAGGTTCCAAAGTGGAGGTGATTGAGGTAAAGTCCAAATCCTATTCTGAAGAGACCCAATTTTTGGGGAAACGAGAGCCTCATTATGTGACATCTGAATGGCAAAAGTATCTTTTTGATGTGGCGTTTCAGACCTGGATTGTGCGAAAATGCCTTCCCAATCACCATGTCGTCGCCAAATTGAGCCTTGCAGATAAGGATTCTGTCTCCACGATGGATCGAGTCCATCAACATTTCCGAGTGAGTGAAGACGAGAGTGGCCGCAAGCAAGTGATTCCCACTCAGGAAGCGCGACAACATCCGGATGTGCTGGGTGCTAAACTCCTCAAAGAGGTGGATGTGACGCACATGGTGGATGATATCCTAGAAGGGAAAGGGCGCAAGCCAAAACTAGCGCTCGAAAGCGAAGGGTTTGATGCTTGGGTTCTGGGGCTTAGCGACGCGGTGGCAAACGGCACGAAAATTGAACCTGTGATTGGGCAGGCATGCAAAGGGTGTGAATACCGTGTGGCTCGTGCAAAATTAGACGGGTTGCAATCAGGATTTGAAGAGTGTTGGAGCCAGAAACTAGGATGGAAGGAGCAAGATTTTGAGGACCCATTAGCCATGGAGATTGGGCAGTGGCGAAAAGGGGTTGGGGCCCAGGATGTGTACAAAATGAAGGAGGTCACCGGGGTGTTGATTGGCCTTGAGCAAGATGTTGAGGACGACCCGGA
>CEOK01084661.1_pt1 | contig 15998 bp, 13 predicted proteins | sample 427001 | NCBI WGS metagenome assembly CEOK01 (sample SAMEA2591108, study PRJEB7988) | marine metagenome | isolation source: saline water (ENVO:00002010), including | reverse complement strand
ATTATTTTTTTCAGCTATAAATGCTTTTCTAATTTCTTTGCCATCGGTGGTTTTGATTGGGATATTTTGTAAATTTGGGTCACTTGACGCGAGCCTACCTGTATTTGTAGCGGCCAAAAGAAATGAAGTATGAACCCTGTTTGATTTATCGTTAATATGTTCCTGAAGAGCATCAGTATAAGTGCTTTTTAATTTAGAAATTTGTCTCCAATCTAAAATTAAATTTGGAAACTTATGGCCACTTAATGCTAATTCTTCAAGTATTTTAGCGCTGGTCGCAAGACTGCCTTTTTTAGTTTTTTTTAGTTTTGTGATTTTAAGATCATTATAAATAATTTCTCCAAGTTGTTTGGGAGAACCAATATTAAATTCTTTACCAGAAATTTTAAAAATTTCTTTTTCTATTTTTTTTAATCTTTCCTCAAATTTTTTTGATAATTTTTTCAAGTAGAGTTTATCGACTTTAATTCCGCTCATTTCTAATTTTGATAATAATTTTATCATTGGTTTTTCAAATATCTCATATATTTTTCCGAGCTTTTCATCATTAACACGATCAAGCAAAACATTATAAAGTCTTAACGTTACATCAGCATCCTCAGCAGCATACCTAGTTGCTTCTTCTAAATTAATATCAGAGAACTTTAATTGTTTTTTACCAGTTCCTACTAATTCTTTATAAGAAATCGTTTTATGTCCAAGGTGAATTTCAGAGAGCGTATCCATATTGTGCCTATTATTTCCAGCGTCTAGTGTATATGAAAGCAACATTGTATCCTCTAAAGACTCAACGACAATTCCATTATTTTTAAGAACTATAAAGTCATACTTCATATTTTGCCCGACTTTTTTAATGCTTGGATCTTCTAATATAGGTTTGATTTTTTTTAAAACTAATTCTTTTTTTAAACTTTTAATATTTTTATGTGCTAATGGAATATAATATGCCTCATTTGAATCAGGGCTAAAAGAAATTCCAATTAGTTCTGCTTCAATTGGATTTAAAGATGAAGTTTCTGTGTCTACAGAAATAATAGATTTTTCATTTAATGTCTTTATTAATTTATCTAAATCTTTTTCATTTAATATACTCTTATAAAGTTTAGTATCTATTTTGGAAATTTCATTTTTTTTTAATTTTAAATTTGAGATATTTTTACTGTCTTCTCCATAAAAACTTATCGCTTGGCTTAACAATCTATTAAATTCCATTTCTCTAAGAAAACCATATAGACTTTCTTTTTTCACATCTTTAAATAGGAAACTGCTTGGATCATCTTTAACTGGAACGTCTTCTTTCAATGTAACTAATTTTCTACTCAATAATGCTTTGGCTTTATTTGTTATTAGTGTTTCTCTTCTCTTATTTTGGGGAATCTCGGAAGCTTTTTGTAGCAAAAGATCTAAATTTTTGTATTTGTTAATCAATTCTGCTGCAGTTTTTACTCCAATACCTGGCACTCCTGGAATATTATCAGAGGAGTCTCCAGCTAAAGACTGTACATCTATAACTTGATTTGGTTTTACTCCAAATTTTTCAAATACTTCTTTTTCTCCAATAACTTTACTTTTCATTGGATCGTATAATCTGACTTTTTTTGAGACTAATTGCATCAAATCTTTATCTGATGAAATAATTGTAACTTTTGCTCCCGCTTCTGTAATTTGTTTTGCATAAGTAGCTATAAGGTCATCTGCTTCATAGTTTAATAATTCTATAGAAGGTAAATTAAATGCTTTAACTGATTTTCTAATATATTCGAATTGAGGAGCTAAATCGTCTGGTGCTTCAGCTCTGTTTGCCTTATATTCTTTGTAGATATCATTTCTAAAATTTTTTCTTGCTGAATCAAAAATAACTGCAAAATGTGTTGGTTTATGAATTGACTCATCAGACCTAGCATCTTCTAGTAACTTGAATAGCATGGAACAAAAGCCACTTACCGCACCAGTAGGTAACCCATCACTTTTTCTAGATAAAGGTGGCAAAGCATAATAAGCTCTAAAAATATAACCGGATCCATCTATTAAATAAAAATGATCTGTTTTTTTTAAAGAACTCATATATATATAATACCTTATATTTTTATTGATTTTTAAGTAAACTATGAACAAAATTGCATTATCTGTTGAAAATTTAACCAAGATTTATCAAGACAATAAAAAAAAGGAAGCCACAAAAGCGCTAAATAATTTAAGCTTTAAAGTTAAACAAGGAGAGGTTTTTGGATTACTTGGGCCTAACGGAGCCGGTAAAACAACTTTTTTGAGTATTTTAGGTGGTACTGTAATTAAAACGAATGGTGAAATTAATGTTTGGGGTTTTAATGTAGACAGTAATCCTAGACAAGTTAAAGCATCAATAGGAATAGTTCCACAAGAAGTCAATCTTGATGCATTTTTTACTCCCAAAAAATTATTAGAACTTCAAGCGGGACTTTATGGTGTAACTAAAAAAGATAGAATTACAGATATAATTTTAAAAATGGTTTCATTGGAGAATAAAGCTAATGCTTATTCACGTGGTTTAAGTGGGGGGATGAAAAGAAGATTATTAATTGCTAAAGCAATGGTACATCAACCTCCTATACTTATTTTGGACGAACCGACAGCTGGGGTAGATGTAGAATTAAGAAATAATTTATGGAAAAATGTAAAAGAATTAAATAAAGCGGGAGTTACTATTATTCTAACCACACACTATCTTTTTGAAGCACAAGAAATGTGCGACAGAATAGCAATTATAGACAAAGGTAATTTAGTTGCACTGGATACAACTGAAAAACTCCTAGAAAGAATTCAAACAAAAAAAATAATTTTTAAAGTAAAAAAAATTGATAAAAATAAAAATTTATTTTTAAATGGCATTCAATTTACAACCATTTCAGAAAATACTTTAACTGCTGTTTATGAAAAAAAATTACATAAATTTGAAGATATCTTAACTTATATTAGAAAAAACGATATAGAAATATTAGATATAAGCACTGAAGATGGTGATTTAGAGGACGTTTTTATACAATTAACAAATAACTAGATTTAATTGTAAAAATTTGTAATTATACTCTTATGGAACTTGTTAAAAATTTTAAACAATCAAAATTAGCAAAAAATATACTATTAGCGTTAATAGGTACTATAATTTTAGCTATATCTGCAAAAATTAAAATACCTTTTTATCCAGTTCCAATGACAATGCAAACTTTTGTTGTTTTATTAATAGGGTTTACATTCGGTTGGAAATTGGGAGGAGCTACAATAATATTATATTTATTTGAAGGAATGATAGGCTTGCCGGTCTTTTCGGGAACTCCAGAAAAAGGTGTTGGTTTAATTTATTTTGTTGGACCAACAATGGGTTACTTGATTGGTTTCTTATTTACAGTTTTTTTAGTTGGTTATTTTAAATTTGATAAAAATTTATTAACAAATTTTATTAAACTAACATTTGCTACTAGTTTTATTTATACGTTTGGAATGCTATGGTTAGGTTACTTAGTTGGATGGGAAAAACCTATTTTTGAATTAGGAGCAAAACCTTTCTTATTAGCTGAACTTTTTAAAATATTATTAGCAACGTTCATAATCACAAAGTTCACAAAAATAAAAGATTTAATTTAAATTTAACGAGGCGATCTTTTAGATAAAATTCTCTGTAAAGTTCTTCTGTGCATTTTTAACCTTCTTGCAGTCTCAGATACATTTCTATTACATAGTTCAAAAACTCGATGTATGTGTTCCCATTTTACTCTGTCAGCCGACATAGGATTTTCAGGTGGTTTTGCTTTGGACTCTGGAGAAGCCAATAATGCGGATTCAATGTCGTCTGCGTCTACTGGTTTTGCTATATAATCAATCGCCCCAGCTTTAACAGCTGCTACAGCTGTTGGTAGGTTTCCGTAACCTGTTAACATAACTACTCTGCTTTCCTTTTGTTTGCTTGAAAGCTCTTTTATCACATCCAAACCATTACCATCTTCAAGCCTAAGATCGACTACTGCGAATTTCGGAGGATTATTTCTAACTATAACTAGCCCTTCTTCAACACTTTTAGCCTCTTTAACTAAAAAACCCTTCTTCTCCATAGCTCTAGATAGTCTTCCTCTTAAAGGATCATCATCATCTAGGATTAACAAAGATTTATCCTCAAAATCACTTATTTTTAGTTGATTTGCGCTTGAATTCTGGAATTTCATATAAGGACTATATGGTTATGATTTTTCTAATTACAACTCTATATGTTGAAATTTTTTTCTTTACATAAAGGAAAAAATCTTTAAATACGGTTTAATAAGGTTTTTTTGTAAAAATTTTTTAGAAACCTTTCTGTGTAAACAAATGAGGGACACATGAGATGCGAAAATTTCAAAACGTTAACGAATTAGTTAACACGCTAAAGCCAGATAACCCCGTATATTGCATACGGCCAAAATCCATAAAAACATCTACTGAGTTTTTTAAAATGAACTTTCCTGGAAAGATTCTTTACGCTGTTAAAACTAATTCAAATGTAAAAGTTTTAAAGCAAATTTTATTAAATGGTATTAATCATTTTGATGTAGCTTCAATAAATGAAATTAAATTATTAAAAAAACTCAAACCAGAAACAAAGCTATACTTTATGCATACTGTAAAAAGTCGAAAAGATATTGGGGAGGCTTATTTTAATTTTGGTGTTAAAGATTTTGCTTTAGACTCTAAAGATGAACTTCAAAAAATTCTAGAGTCAACAAATCAAGCGAAAGATTTAAATTTATATATTAGAATAGCTATTTCAAATGAACATGCAGAAATAGACTTATCAAGAAAATTTGGTGCCTTACCTAGCGAAGCTATGGGACTGGTGAGGCTATGTAAAGAACATGCTAAAAAAATTGGGATTAGCTTTCATGTCGGATCCCAATGTATGCATAAAATTTCTTTTTCCAAAGCAATAACTGAGGTGGGGAATGTAATTAAAAAAACAAAAATAATTCCGGATATAATTAATGTAGGTGGTGGTTTTCCCTCTGTATATCCTGATTTAAATCCAGAACCTTTAAATAATTACATTGACGAAATTAAATTAGCTCTTAATAAGTTAAAGTTGCCTAAAACTCCAGAATTAATGTGTGAGCCAGGTAGAGCAATAGTTGCTGAAAGTGGTTCGGCAATAGTAAAAATAGTTTTAAGAAAAAAACAAAATCTCTATATAAATGATGGAACTTATGGATCTTTATTTGATGCTGGAGTTCCAAACTTTGTTTTCCCAAGCAAAATGATTTCGAATGGAAGAATACAATCAAAAAAGTTGACTGCTTTTAGTTTTTTTGGTCCTACATGCGATAGTTTAGACTATATGAAAGGACCTTTCTTTTTACCTAACAATATAAAAGAAGGCGATTATATAGAGTTAGGTCAATTAGGTTCTTATGGTTTATCATTCAGAACTAATTTCAATGGATTTTATTCAGATCAAATTGTAGAATTAAATGACAAACCAATAATGTCAATTTACGAAGATCAAAGTAAAGTAGACTACTTGGTTGCTTAATGAATAAAAAAAATAGTCCAAATATTGGGCATAATAAAAAATCTCTTTTAAACAAACCCGTAGAGCACATAGATATAACTAAATTTGATGCTCGTAAAATCATAGACTCTATGAAAAAAATGTCTTTCACCTCAAGAGATACTGCGAATGCAGCTGAAATATTCAATGAAATGATATCTGATAAGAACTGTTCAATTTTTTTAACTTTAGCAGGCTCAACTTCTGCTGGAGGTTGTATGAAGTTATATGCTGATCTAGTAAAATACAATATGGTCGATGCCATAGTAGCCACAGGAGCTTCTATAATTGACATGGATTTTTTTGAGGCCTTAGGGTTCAAACATTATCAAGGATCTCAATTTCAGGACGATACAGAGCTTAGAAACAACTATATAGACAGGATATATGATACATACATAGATGAGGAAGAGCTTCAGGCGTGTGATAAAACTATTTGTGATATTGCTAATTCTTTAGAACCAAAGTCCTATACATCTAGAGAATTTATAGAGGAAGTCGGTAAATATTTAAAAAAAAATGCCAAAAAAAAAAATTCTTTAATAGAGACCGCTTATGATAATAACGTTCCTATTTTTTGCCCTGCTTTTACCGATAGTTCAGCTGGATTTGGTCTAGTTATGCATCAAGAACAAAAACCAAAAAATCATATGACAATTGACTCAATAAGGGAATTTAGGGAACTAACGGAAATAAAATTACAATCTAAACAATCTGGGCTTTTAATGGTAGGGGGAGGTGTTCCTAAAAATTTTGTTCAAGACACAGTTGTATGTGCAGAACTTTTAGGAAAAAAAGTCGATATGCATAAATACGCAGTGCAAATTACTGTGGCAGATACAAGAGATGGTGCTTGTAGTAGCTCAACCCTAAAAGAAGCAAGCTCATGGGGTAAGGTTAATGTTTCTAAAGAACAAATGGTTTTTGCAGAAGCAACAAGTGTGCTTCCTTTAATTGCAAGTGATGCATATCATCGACAAAATTGGAAAAATAGGTCAAAAAAAGAATTTTCAAAAATCTTTAAAAGCTAAATGGATTTTTTAAAACAGAAAAAAGGTTTCCTTGGTTATGATCTTAATACAGAGATTGAAAATAAAGTTATTATAGTACCCTTTGGATTGGAAAAGTCTGTAAGCTATGGGGGAGGAACAAAAAATGCTCCTAAAGAAATTATAAAAGCCTCTCATCAGGTTGAGTTATTTGATGAAGAATTAAATAAAGAACCATATAAATATATTGGAATAAAAACTCTTAAATCATTTCCAATAAAAAAAAATCTTAAGGAAGCTATCAATCAACTATCATTAATAAATAAAAAAATTATATCAAAGAATAAACTACCTCTAGTTCTTGGAGGAGAGCATTCATTGACTCCTGGATCTATAAAACCTCTTGCTGAAAAATATAATGAATTAACAATACTTCATTTTGATGCACATGCAGATTTAAGAGAAGAATATGAAGGAGAAAAATTTTCGCACGCTTGTGCAATTAAGAGATGCTTAGACTTCGACAATGTAAAGGTAGTTTCTTTTGGGATAAGAAATATTTCAGCGTCAGAAATGAAATTTTATAATAATAACCGAGATAGAATTGAAATTTTTTGGAGCAAAGATAAAAAAAAATGGGATTTAAATAACCTAAAAAAATTTTTTAATCAAAAAAATGTTTATATTACTTTTGATGTAGACAGTTTTGATTCAAGTATAATGCCTGCTACTGGTACACCTGAACCCGGAGGGTTATTGTGGGATGATGTTTTGCCAATATTAAAAAAAGTCTGTCAAATGAGTAACATAACAGGTGTAGATATAAACGAATTAGCTCCAATTAAAAATTTTAACTCATATAATTTTTTAGTAGCAAAATTAGCCTACAAAATTTTATCTTATACTTTTGAATTTAAAAGTTAGATTGTAAATTTTTGATGTTCCAGCTAATATTTACTGAAGCACCTCCTAATTTTTTATCTTTAGTAAAATGTAAATTAGCAGACTGTCTTTCTAAAAGGGTTTTGCCTAGAAAGGTTCCTAATCCTGTTCCTGAATTAGAGCTGACCAGACTTGATTTAGACTTTATATAAGGCTCACCTATAATTTCTTTAATATCATCTGGAAATCCTGGTCCATCATCATTTATTGCAATCGAAACATTTTCATTATCGCTGAATAAAATAATTTCCACTTTACTTTTTGAAAATTTAATTGCGTTTCCAATAAAGTTTCTGAGACCATAGATTAATTCTGGTGATCTTTGAAAATTAAAATTATTTTTGTTATCTTTAGAAATTAAAATAATTTCTTTAGAGGAAGTTTCTTTAAATGAAGTAAGCATCTCATCTAATAAATCCTCTAATTTGGTTTTGCTAAAAAATTCATCCTCCTTAATTTGTTTTTTTGATATTTTTTTAAGTATCTCACCACATCTTTTTGATTGAGATATCAACAATTCAATATCTTTTGAAAATTCTTTATTATTTCCTAATTCTTTTTTAAGTTCAGTAGCGACAACACTGATAGTTGCAAGTGGAGTGCCCAATGAGTGTGCAGCAGCAGCAGCTTGACCACCTAGAGACTCCAACTCATATTCTTTGGCTATTACTTGTTGTAACTGATTTATTGCATCTGACCTTCTTTTGCTTTCTCCTGAAAATCTAATGCCAAAGTAACTCAAAAAAACTAATCCAACAATTATTGATAAAAAATATCCTACTAAATATAATTTTGGAAACGAAATATAACCACCATGTATTCCTGGAAGAGGATGATGAAATGCAGTTAATAAAAATAAAAAAAATATAGTAAAAATTCCTAAGATGATAGTTGTGCCCACGCTTAAAAAAGTTGAAGAAACTATTGTTGGAATAATCATCAGTATGGAGAAAGGATTTGAAATACCACCAGTCAAATAAAGAAGTAAACTAAGTTGGATTAAATCATATATTAAGAATAAACCTGAGTAAAATTCTTTTAATTGAATAGATTTGATTTTAAATTGTAAAAATAAGTTTGTGCAAAAACCAAAAGAAATAATAAAATAAGCATATAAAATTGGAAATTCTAATTTAAGATAAAAATAAACTAAGTTAATTGCAGTGAACTGACCAAAAATTGCTATCCACCTTAAAGTGATTAGGGTTTTTCTATCTAAATTAAGGTTTTCTCCTAATCTAAAAAGAGTAGAAAAATTCATAATAAAAGTTATATATCTAATTCAGCTACGTCTAAAGCATTGCTTGTAATAAATTCTTTCCTTGGAGCCACATCATCGCCCATTAAAATTTTAATCATTTTTTGATCTTCTTTCGATTTTTCTTTTGTTCCTTTTGAGTATTGAACTTTTAACATTGTTCTATTCTCAGGATTTAAAGTTGTTTGCCATAATTCCTCTGGATTCATTTCACCCAGTCCTTTAAACCTTTGAATAGAGAGTTTTTCTCTCTGTTCTTTCATAAATTTATCGTACTCTGGTGTGTTTTTTTTAATCTTTTTGTCAGCTTTATCTGACATTTTAAAAATATAATCTTCTAAACTTTTTTCATCTTTTATGTAAACACTCTTTGATCCTTTTGTAACTTTAAATAATGGTGGCTGTGCCAGATATAAATGTCCTTCCTCGATTAATTGATTAAATGGATGATTGTTAAAAAAGGTAAGAAGCAAAGTTCTTATATGTGAACCATCAACATCTGCATCGGTCATAATTATAATTTTGTCGTATCTCAAATTTTCTATGTTAAAATCTTTCGAGCCAGTACCTAAAGCATTTATTAAAGTTACGATTTCATTTGAAGACATCATTTTTACTAGTGCTTTTGTAGCATAATCTGCATTAGAGCCGTTTGCTCCATTAGATTTATTTTTTTCGTTAACATAAGTGTTTAAAATTTTCCCTCTTAAAGGAAGAACTGCTTGATACTCTCTAATTCTGCCTTGTTTTGCAGAGCCTCCGGCTGAGTCCCCCTCAACTATAAATAGCTCTGTCCCTTCTTTTTTTTGTATTTGACAGTCCGCTAGTTTTCCAGGTAAACCTGAAAGTTCAAAAGCACCTTTTCGCCTAACACTATCTCTTGCTTTTCTTGCAACATCTCTAGCTAAAGCTGCTTGAGTAATTTTTTCTAAAATAGTTTTTGTTACAGTTGGGTTCTGGTCAAACCAAGTAGAGACTTTATCATTAATAATACTTTCGACAATTAATCTAATTTCTGAAGAAACAAGTTTATCCTTTGTTTGAGATGAAAATTTAGGATCTGGCATCTTAATAGATAGCACTGCTGTTAGACCTTCTTTAATATCCTCACCTGATAAATTAATTTTATTCTTTTTATTATTTTTGTCAGATGAATATTTATTAATAACTCTAGTTAATGCACTTCTAAATCCTAACAAATGAGTGCCCCCATCCTTTTGTGGTATATTATTTGTGAAGGGAAGAACTTCTTCCGCATAACTAGCGTTCCATTCGAATGAACATTCAACTACTACATTATTTTTGGTAGCTGTGACATAAATTGGTTTTTTAAAAACTTCTTTCTCATTTTTATTAGTTAGAATTGGTTTTTTTTTATTTATGTGTTGTACAAACTCTAGAATTCCTCCTTCATATTTATGTATATATTCTTTGGCTTTAGAGATTGTTTGATCTATAAGCTTAATACTAATTCCTTTATTTAAAAAAGCTAATTCTCGAATCCTTTTTTCAAGTATTTTAGAACTAAATTTTAAAGAAGAAAATATTTCTTTAGAAGGTAAAAATGTTATTCTGGTACCACGTTTTTTTGTTTTTCCTATTTGTTTTAGCGGTTTAATAGAATTTCCATTCTTAAAAATTATAGAAAATTCTTTACCCTCTCTATAAATATCTAATTTAAGTTCTTCCGAAAGAGCGTTAACAACTGAAACACCTACTCCATGTAGTCCTCCTGAAACTTTATAAGAATCATGATCAAATTTTCCTCCCGCGTGAAGCTGTGTCATTATCACTTCCGCAGCTGACATCTTTTCCCCTTTATGCATATCAACAGGAATACCTCTGCCGTCGTCTTCAACAGTTATAGTATTATCTTTATTCATTAAAATAGAAATATTTTTACAATGACCAGCTAAGGCTTCATCTATAGCATTGTCTACAACTTCAAAAACCATATGATGTAAACCAGAGCCATCGTCCGTATCTCCAATGTACATACCTGGTCTTTTTCTTACTGCATCTAAGCCTTTTAAAACCTTTATGGAGTCTGCGCCGTATGTTTTACTCAATTTTTTTTCTGAATTTTTTGACATTATTTTAATTTAAAGAGTAATAAGTATAACATTTTTTTTAGATAATAGAAAATTGGATTACAAATAGTAGTTAAATAATTATTTACTATCAACGCTTATAGACTGAAATAAAGAAAAAATTATAAAATCTAAAATTTTAGATTTTCATAGGCATTATAACGTAATAACTATTTTTATCAGCATCGTCCTCTACTAAAACCGGGGAAGTAGAGTCTTTTAAATTCATTTTAAGATTTTTGTCCTCTACGCCCGCCGCTATATCTATTAAATATTTTGAATTAAAACTAATAGTCATATTAGTTGAATTAAAATTAGCTTTTATAACTTCATTTCCTTCACCTGAATTAGTGCTATTCACTGATAATTTAATATTATCTTTTTCTAAATCTATTTTAACACCCTCTTTTCTATCAATAGAAACTGTTGTCACTCTCTCAATTGAATCTATAAAATCTTTTGAATTTACTATAAGAATTTTATCGTTATCTGTTGGAACAACTTTTTTGTAGTCAGGAAACTTCCCGTCTATGACTTTTGATATTAATTTAGTTTCTCCGATTTTAAATTGAATTTTACTTTCGCTAGTTTGAATAATAATTTTTTCTTTAGCATCATCTAATAAGTTACACAATTGAAAAACTGTTTTTTTTGGAAGTATTAAAGAATCAAAAGATTTACCAGGCTCCAACGGGATACTGCTTGAAGATAGTCTATGACTATCTGTAGCCACACCAGTAAGGTAGGTTTTATTTTGGGACTCTGTTAAATGCAAAAATATTCCATTTAGATAGTGACGAGTATCATCATTTGAAATTGATATTTTAGTTTTATTTAGCAGAGACAAAAAATTTTTCTTATCAAAAGATATTTCATTTTCATCAAAATCATCAGCAAAATTTGGAAAATTATCTGTAGGTAAACACAGTAAGCTAAAATCTGACTTTTCAGCTATTAAACTAAGTTTATTCTCACTTTTTAAATCAAATTTAATTTCTGAATTAGATGATATTTTTCTCAAGATATCATAAAGTACAGCGGCTGAAGTCGTAGTGCTACCTTCTTTAGTAATTGAAATATCAGATATTTCATCATAAAAAATAAGATCGAGATCTGTAGCAACTATTATAATTTTATTATTTTTAACTTCTAATAATACGTTTGATAAAATTGGTAGTGTATTTTTTTTTTCGACTATACCTTGAACTAAATTTAGGGATTTTAATAAAACATCTCTTTTAATAGAAAATTGCATTTAATCTACTCTTCTAATAACAAACTTCTAAGTTGATTAATATTTTTTTTCATTTCATCGTCTTTTTCTGAAAGACGAGTTATTGTCTTAACAGCATGAATTACAGTTGTATGATCTCTATTTGCAAATCTTCTTCCAATTTCCGGCAAAGAACGAGTGGTAAGTTTTTTTGCTAAATACATTGCTATTTGTCTTGGTCTTGCTAAAGGTCTAGATCTTCTTTGAGAAAGCATTTCTGGTAAAGATATATTAAAATAATTAGAAACAGTGTTTTGAATTTTATCAATAGTTATTGTTTTTGCTTGGTTAAATACATCTTTAAGAATATTTTTACAGTCATTTATTGTCAGTAATTTTTTATGAATTTTACTGAAAGTAATTACTCGATTTAAAACTCCAATTAATTCTCTAACATTTGTTTTGCTTTCGCTAGCTATAAAATTAATCACTTCCTCGCTAATAACTAAATCTTCTTGAAACTCACTCTTTAAATCTTCAATTCTTTTTTTTATTATTTTAATTTTTAAATCTAAATCTGGAGGATCGATGTCTACTACCAGCCCTCCTGAAAGTCTAGATTTTATTCTTTCTTGAACTCTGTCTAATTTCATAGGAGGCCTATCAGAAGAAATTATGATTTGCGAACTTTTTTCAATCAAACTATTGAATGTGTGAAAAAATTCTTCTTGGAGACTCTCTTTTCCTCTTATGAATTGAATATCATCTATAATGAAAACTGAAGATTTTCTAAAAAAATCTTTAAAATTCACCATATCATTTTTTTTTATAGATTTTATGAAATGATACATAAATCTCTCAGCTGATATAAACATTACGTTATTTTTTGACTGCAGCTCAGTACCGATAGCATTTAAGAGATGTGTTTTTCCTAAACCTACTCCACCATAAATATACAAAGGATTATATCTAGAGGTTTGATGACATATTTTTTTAGCTGAGGATAAAGCGATCTCATTGCTTCTGCCTTCTACAAAATTATCAAAATTTAAATTTGGATTAAGTCTATTGTAATTTAAAATAGAGTCTTTAATTTCAGTTATTTTTGATGTCGGATCAGACTTAAATAATTCACTTGAATTTAATTTTTGCTCATCAGTAATTTTAAACTCAATTCTGTTAATACTAAGCTTGAATTTTCTAACTTGTTCTAATATTTTATCCAAATATCTTGAAACAATCCAATCTCTAAAAAATCTTGTTGGCACTCCTAAAATGATGTAATCGTTAAATTCTTTTATAAGTGTTATATTTTTTAACCAGCTAGAATAAATTTCCGAACCAAAGGTTTTTTCAAAAGAAATTTGAATGTTATCCCAAACCAAAGTTGATTCTTCTTCAGAACGAAAGATGTCCTTGGCTTTATTGTTATTTTTTTCCATGTTAAAAATTTCTTGTGAATTAAATCTTTCTTAATTTTAATATTTAAATCTTGCAAGGAATTTATTTTATTTTTAAAAAAAAAATGAACTTAGGTTGTACAATTAACTTTAAAAGAGAATAAAATTAATTTATTTTTAAAAACTATTTTTTTACTTTTTTGTTACAACTTAAGAATTATTAATTCTATATTTAGTTTTTAACAACTAGATATGGATTAAAAATATAAATAATTAACAACTATTAATTGATTACAATTTCAAGTTTACTTGGATAGTCTTTTAGAAATTTTAGATATTTTTCTTGAAGCGGTTTTTTTATTAATTACACCAGATTTAGCAACTTGCATTAGAATTGATTGAAAATTAGGAAAAAATTTCTTTATTTTTTCGGTCTCTTTAGATTTTATAAGATCCTCCATTTTTTTAATTGCAGATCTATATTTGCTTTTTCTAAGTCTATTAACCGAAGTTTGTTTTTCAACTCTTCTTACTCTTCTTATTGCTGATTTTGTGTTAGGCATAATTTCAATTGGTATATATCCCTTAAATATAGGGGTCAACTTGTTATTTTTGGCAAGTTTTACAATAAAATGTTGATCGATTAGATATGATGATTCTCTTAATTTTATCATTACAATTGTTTTGAAGACAGTTTTTGCCCTCTCTAGCGTATACATAAAAATTTTGCTGAAATGAACCTGATTGTCCTTTTGTATTATTAAAATTTTGAATAGAAGAACCTCCCTTTTTAATAGAATTTTTTAATATATCTTTAATTGAATAAATTAAATTCTTTATTTTAATATCGTTTATTTTGTTGATATTTTTCTTCGGATTCAATTTTGTAATAAATAAAACTTCGTTAACGTAAATATTGCCTAAACCTGAAACAAATGATTGATCCATTAACAAATTTTTAAGGGACCTTTTTTTATTTTTTATAGTTTTTTTAAAATATGTAAAATTAAATTTTTCTGAAAGAGGTTCTGGACCAAGTTTTTTTAAATATGAAACATTAATAATTTTATTAGTTGGCTTTAATTCTATAAATCCAAATTTTCTTACATCATTATAGATTAACTTTGTTTTTTTGTTAAGTTCAAAAATTACATGATTATGTTTATTGTCACTTTTTTTTATCTCGTAATAAAAACTGGTCTTTTTTTTTTTGTTATTTTTAGAAACCAAAAATTTTCCAGTCATACCGAGATGAGTGATGATTGTAGTGTTTATATTTAAATTTATTAATAAATATTTTGACCTTCTTTTTACCGATAAAATTTTACTATTAATCACTTTTTTTAACCTTTTTTTATCGATAAAATATCTGAGCTTATTTGTGTTAAATATGATGTTTTTAATTGTTAAATTAACTACAGTTTTTGCAAGTGACTGTTTAACAACTTCAACTTCTGGTAATTCTGGCATATAGTTAGTTTATGAAAATACATAATGAAGATAAAACAAAACTAGTCAACTCTGTTTTTAGTAAAGTTCATAAAAAATACGACTTTATGAATGATATTATGTCAATGGGCATTCATCGTTTGTGGAAAAAAAAAATGATAGATTGGATGATGCCACAAAAAGGTAAATTACTAATAGATGTTGCCTCTGGAACAGGCGATTTAGCAAAAAAATTTTTAGATAGAACAAATAATTTGGGAAAAGTTGATTGTGTTGAGGCTAATAAAGAAATGCTGATTGTTGGAAAAAATAAATTAAAATCATATCAAAATATTTGTTGGCATCATGCTTCTGCTGAAAAATTACCTTTTAACGATAATACTTTTGACTTTTATACGATCAGTTACGGCATTAGAAATGTTACAAATATAAATTTATGTTTAAAAGAAGCTTTCAGAGTTTTAAAAGTTGGGGGGAGATTCATGTGTTTAGAATTTTCTAAAATAGAAAATGAGGTTTTAAGTGCTTTTTATAGACAGTATTCGAAAACAATTCCTTTTATAGGTAAATACGTAGTCGGCAGCTCACAACCATATGAATACTTAGTAAAAAGTATAGAAGAGTTTTATAACCAAGAAGAACTTGCAGAATTGATTAAAAATAATGGTTTCATAGATGTCCAGTTTAGAAACCTGTCCAATGGTATTTCTGCTATACACTCTGGCTGGAAAATCTAAATGTTTAAAAGAGTATTTCAATTATTTCGGATTGCGAGAAAACTTGCACAATCAGGGGCGATTGACACTATTAATGATGTTTACAATATACCTTTTCCAATTAAATTATTCTTTGATTTTTTTTCATTAGGATCAAATAAAAAATTAATTAACAGCACAAAAAAACCAGGTGAAAAACTTTGTCTTGCTCTTCAAGAAATGGGAACCACTTTTATAAAATTAGGGCAATTTCTGGCAACTAGACCAGATATTATAGGCGAAGATTTAGCAAATGATCTAATTAAACTTCAAGATAAATTACCTGCTTTCGACATTAACCAAGCAAAAACAATTGTAATGATAAAATTAAGAGAATCATCATATCTAATC
>CEOK01004165.1_pt1 | contig 16000 bp, 22 predicted proteins | sample 427001 | NCBI WGS metagenome assembly CEOK01 (sample SAMEA2591108, study PRJEB7988) | marine metagenome | isolation source: saline water (ENVO:00002010), including | reverse complement strand
TCCCTCAATAGAATACATATCATCAATTGCGATTAATAATTTTTTATCTACCTCGGGGCTGTTCATTTGAATTTGAACATTACGCGAATCAAGATCTCTGACCTTCATAATGGTTTTTTTATTTTCATAATGATGAAATCCGTCAGAAAATTCCTTAGGAGTTCCATAATTCATTAAGAACTTATATTTAATAATATCATCAGAAGTAAGTTGAGGAAAACCGGTTGGCTTGAGCTCAACAGCGCGAACTAAGGAATTCATTATATAGTGAGATGGTTCATGATTTGTAGGGCTGTATATACTATTGATATTCATAAAGTGAAGCTCAACTCTTTCTATCGTAAGGCGAGTAATAATCTGAAAATATACTTTCGCTCTTTTTAATGGAACTTTGTAGCCCGTTGGTAGATCGATAACTTCTTCCCAATATTCAACAGATTGAGCAGAATCTAAAACATTTGACATAACCGTTGGAAGAGACATCCCCCATTTTGCGACAGGATGCCTATCAACGGTCCAGCCTTCGGGTAGATTTTGAACAAGAGGTTTAGGTCTTTTGACTGGGGCTCTTCGTGTTGATAGTTTTTTTTGAACCTCTTCAGGCTTTGGTGTTACTGTTTTTTTCTGAGCCACAGGTTTTGGTTCTGGAATTTTATTGCGCTGAAATAATGTCCTGGGGTTTGAAGAGCAGCTAATTAATAGTAAAACTAAGGTTGATAAAGCAATAAATAATAAACGTTTCACAGTACTAGCTCATCTTAAAAGGACTTCGCTCAGGAATTTTATTTCCACGATGGCAAGTCCAACAAGACACTTCCTTAAAATTTAAATTAGCCATTACACTGTTGGCGTTTTGCGTCATTTTAATCATTTCGCGCGCAACAATTTTATTGGCTTTTTTATCACTTGTGTAATCATTTGGTATGTGGCAAAAACTACACTTTACTCCAAGTTCTTTTGTGATAGTCTTCATATAGCTAACCAATTCCCGCTTTTCCTTGAATGGTAGCACTTTAACGTTCTTTAAATCAGATTTTTGACCAAACGCTACAGCTACCAACAAGAAAACAATGGTTAATTTTTTTATCACTAAACTTTTCTTCACGTTAATTAAGAACTAGGGATAAACCTTTGTTTTTATATCTCTTTCCTTTTTTTAATGGGAAGAATACACACCTAATTTAACAATCAAAGGATGGAAAGAAATACAAAACATTTTTTTTAATAAAATGATATTTTTTATAAAATTCGTATACAAACAAAAAAGCCTCCACGTTAAGCGGAGGCTTTTTGTCGAGGATTTGAATGATTTATTTCTTGCGTCCTCTCGCCATTGGAGAGCGAGCAACGTCACCATTCTTATCAATGAAGTAAAGATAGCCTGCTTCACGTGTTACGCCAGCATCTGCTACTTTTTCTGCATTTCCGCCACCTTTACCTGCACGAGCCATCTGTGAACGGGATACGTTACCATTCTTATCAAGATAGTATAAATATCCAGACTCTTTTTGGACTCCTGTTTTTGCTACAACTTCAGCCATAATGTGACCTCCTTTAGTGGGTTATTATTTACTGAATGTTACAATTATACACATATTGTACGGTTTTTAGTGTGTAAAATGCAAGAAATTAATCCTCGAGAGACCGACGAGAAAAAAAAGACGTTTTTTGCTTATTCTATGATATCTGCAAGGCTTAAGTTAGGCACTAAATTTTTTAAACCATATGCCCCGGTAGCTCAGCTGGATAGAGCAACGGACTTCTAATCCGTAGGTCGGAGGTTCGAATCCTCTCCGGGGTACAAAAAATAAAACCCTCCTAAAGGAGGGTTTTATTGTAAAACTACCTCAAACCATTAGTATCAAATCGTGATAGAAAATTCCATATTATATGATTTGTCGATAAACCATTTCGGGAAATATTTAGCCATACATGATCTCCACCTACAACCTTGTAATGTTCAACCATGGGGCCGTATCGCTTGAATTCAATTGTTTGACTGCCTGCGTTATATGTTTCTACAACTGCTAGACCTGCAAAATTATTTTTAGTGGACCAGTAAGTATTCAATTCATCGATATCAAAGTAATAGCCATTTAAACCATATTCATATGGCCTGGAATAATCATTGGTTCCATGAATGCTCATTATTGCTACAGCGCTTGGATTTGAATTTTCAGCGGTGTGCCTATCAAGCAACCCTGATACCGAAGCAACTGCTGCAATTTTTTCGCTCCGCACGCATGCTAACGCTAAAGAAATATCAGCGCCATTTGAAAAACCAGTTGCATACACTCGGGATGTATCAACTCCATAGATATAATCATTATTTATTCTTTCTATCATAGCATCTACAAACCCAAAATCGTCTACAAACATCTTGGTTAGAGGGTTTGTTGGCAATGAGCTATTCCATGTACTTCCGAAAGTTCCTTGTGGATATACTAAAATAAAATTAGCTGTATCAGCGATTGGTCTAAAGTCAGCAATGTATACCTGACCACTTGCAGATCCAGTTCCACCGTGAAAATTGAATAAGAGAGGAGCTGGAAGTTTTGATGAAATATAAATTTCAGGAATATATGTCAAGTACGTTCTAATTTCTTCTTCGTGTGTGAGTGTGTCTGTATAAAATCCACTTACTGATGTGAAATCTCCAGATTTTTCTCCACTGACTTTATCATTTTCATTGGACGTGGTATCTTCATCTTGGCACGACATAATTATTGATGCAAAAACTATAGTAAGAATGAATTTAATTTTCATGAAATGATGATTCCCCGCATATTTTTTGATTTAGTTTTAATTACTACAAACACCTTGAGTATATGAGTTCACACCCGCAACAGACGCTTTACAACTATTTGAATATGTTACCGCATCACAGCCACACACCGGATCGTAGACTTCAATACATGGATTATTTGAAATCTTAGAGCTATCAATACAGCCTTCATTAATTTGACTAAATGAATGAACAAAATATCCTATCTCTTCATCAGCAATCATTTCATCAATGTCAAAAAATATTTCCTCTGGATAACCATATTTTGAGTTGAATTTCAATGTTTTTTTATAGGGGTTTTCCAATAATTTTTCATCTATAAAGCTAAACAATTCATCAACTGTTTTTGCATGCCAAAATGTACTATCTAGATCTGGATTTGCATATGAACTACCATTAGCGTTGATAAGAGATATTTTCCCATCATCAACGCGGATATCTATGTCTGGAGTTGGTATACAATAACAAACGATATTCAGGTTCATTCGGTAGGATTTTAGATTGTGTGAATTCCATTTTTCTTGGGATTCTTCAAGAGCTGAAATATTTGACTTAGAATCTTCACAAGAGAAAACGAAAAAAATTAAAGCAACATGATATAAGTGTTTATAATTCACGTCTTATTTTTTGAATTTTACAGCAGTCCCATACACCAATAGTTCTGCGGTTCCAGATAATATCATTGATGTTTGAAACCGGACACCAACAACTGCATCTGCACCCAGCTCATTTGCTCTATCTTTCATTCTCATTAAAGCCTGCTCTCTAGATTCAGCCATCATTGATGTATATTCTTTAATCTCTCCACCCATGATCGTTCTAAACATAGCTTGAATATCTTTCCCAACATGTCTTGCCCTAATGGTATTTCCAATCACGGTTCCTAGATGTTTATCAATTTCATTACCTGACACATTTTCAGTAGTTGTAATAATCACTGTTTAATTCCTCTAAAAGGCTCGTCATCAGCATCATCACGATTTTCTTTAAAAAACTTCAATGCAAGCATAGCTGCACCTCCAACCACTAAAATTGCGCCAAGCCCAAGAAAAAAGTCACTCAATATAAAACTGATTATTTCAGTAATAAATTTCAATGCTAAGATTACTGCTCCAGCAATAATTAAATAGACCGCTAATTGTTTTGTTTCCATAAGCACTCCCTAAAATAGTAAAAATACAATAATAAATATAACAGACTTAAATTTGTTCTTAAAAGATAATTAAATTCTTTTACTTATGAGCTATTCCGATTATTCAATTCGATCTTTTACTGGGGGATTCGATAAAAATTTAACATATCTAGTTACGTGCATGCGCACAAGTAATCAGTTTCTGGTGGATGCATCTGTTCCGTTAAAAAAAATCTCTTCATTTGTCAATCGTAGAGGACTGATTACCCTTTTCATTACGCATACACATCGGGATCACTGCGCCTTTATCGATGAATATGTTGATGCGTTTCCAAATCTAGTAACAATAGTTTTCAAGGATTCACAGGACAAGATAAAGTGTAACTATGTCAAACCAGTTAACAACGGGGACATTGTTTCTGTTGGTCAGCTTAATCTAGAAATCATTCATACGCCCGGTCATTATCCAGATTCAATATGCTATCTATTAGATGATGTGCTATTTACAGGTGACACATTATTCGTTGGAAGAACAGGCAGGACAATTGACAAAAAAAGCGACACAAGAGATTTATATAAATCGGTGTACAATAAAATACTTACCCTACCAGACAAAATTACCATATATCCGGGTCATGATTATGGCCCAAGATCAAGTATAACAATTAAAGAGAATATTAAGATTAGCCCTCTACTTCAAGCCGAAGATGAGGATGACTTTGTACTTAAAATGAAAGAGTATGAAAAAATTAGACAAAAAGGTGCTAAATAAAGTAAAGGAGTAATAATGAAAGAGTATATTAAAGGTATAATCACTGGCTTATCGATTACCATTGCACTTTTTTTGTTTGTTGGCGCTCAACAAACAAAAGATGACAGTTTAAATACAATAATGGGTCAATTGGATACTTATGTAAAAGATCAGCTGGATAAAGATAAAGCAGCGGGTCGGTTCCAACTTCAATCATTCCAAATCGAACGGACACATTGGCATTATATGCTTGACACAGCAACAGCTCAACTCTATAGGCTTGAACCAAGCAGAACTCCTGGAAACGCTAATTGGGTGCTTACTGCAGATGCTAATTTTAAATAAGTCTGAATTTGAATTTAATTAGACACGATTATAGCAACTACGATAATCCATCTAAAGCTATCATTGCGCTTCATGGTTGGACTGGCGATGAGTTTGTTTTTGAACCGGTAGCTAAAATGCTAAAGATCAAAGATGTAAAATGGTTCTTTCCGCGTGGGCCATATAAGGCTGAAAAAAAGAAAGGAAATTCGTGGTTCGGTGGAAATGATCTAGATGGATGGAGATATAGTAAAACTATGAACGGGTTAAAGAATTTAGTCAGCGAGATAATTATAAGCGGCTTTGCAGCTGAAAATATATACGTTATCGGCTTTTCTCAGGGAGCCTGTCTTGCAATGGAGTATGCAGTTAGGATGCCATTTTCTATTGGTGGAATAATCCCTATAGCTGGGTTTATAAAATTCAAGGATCAGTTAAAAGCTGAAATGAATCCTAAAAGCTTAATGACAAAGGTTCTTATCATGCATGGAACCAAAGATAAAACGGTCGCAATCAATGAAAGCGAAAAATCCTTTGAGATATTAAAGGAGCTTGGGTATGAAGTTGCACTAAAATCCTTTGATGCAGGACACAAAATTCCGGTTAACTCCAGAGTTCATATTAACAAATTTATTGGATAATTGTTTAGCTAGGAGGGACGAACATTTATAGCCTTATCGCCCTTCACGTCAAAATCAATATCGAACACGACGCGTTGACCTGAACGTAAACCGGATTGCTTTAGTTTGGGTCCAAGACCATATACATGAACAAAGTAATCTTCACCATCATCACCTGAAATAAACCCAAAACCTTTTTGCTTGTTGTATTCTTTTACGATACCATTCATTCTGTTTGCCTTAACCTTATTTTAATAATTGCTCTTCCAATAGAACCTGATAAAACTAATACCCCTCCAACTAGCGCCCATTCGCCCATTTTTTCACCAACAAAAATATACACCCAAAATGGATTTAATATAGGTTCGATCATACTGACAAGTATTGCATCCAAAGCTTGTACCTGACGCAATGCCTTAGTATACAAAATATACGGAATGCCTAACTGGACAATCCCTAAAACAAAAATAATGAACCAATCAGTAGATGCAGTTTCCTGAAGACCTGCAAACATAAAAGGAATGCAAACGAGTGCGGTTAAAATATTTCCCATAAGAACAATTTGAAACGCAGACTCTTTTTCTTTGCGAATCATTATGGTTACGACACCCAAACATACGCCAGCCACTGCTGCCATAATATTTCCCCAAAAACCATAAAAAGAAAGCTCATCAATGAAAAATAATGTCATTCCCGAAAAAATCACAAACATTGATAAAATGTCAAAGATCGTAATTCTTTCATTAAGTATGTAGTAACCCAGTATGACAACATAGATGGGAGCAGTAAATTCAAGGAATATTGCATTTGCAGCGGTAGTGAGTCGAATCGAAAAAACATATAAAAGCATCATCGCTGCGTACGATATAACCCCTATGATAAAGTAGCGATTCAAATATAGCTGAGGTTTTTTTAGATAGATTAGAAAAACTAACGCTGCTGCAATACTTCGCGTTCCAGTGATTGCGACAGGACTAAGATCTACGAGTTTAATAAATAAGCCACCAACGCTCCACATCAATGCTGCAATAATTAAAATAATATTTGCTGAAGTTGCAGATTTCAAAACAGTGTATTCAATATTCTTTCATCGATAAGGTTATCGTGAATTCTGCAACGAGCTCCTCTTCAAACTTATCAGGAACAGTTGCTGTTACAGGAATATTTAAATTTACACGCTCTTTGCTAGAAATCACTTTGCGAACAGCTGAGTCAATATCTTTAACATGATTGCATGTGAAATATGTGTCTCCTTCCGCTCTTTTTAAAAACGTAGAATTTAAATCTTTAAATATGAGGACAATTTTGCGTTTGGACCTACGAATGCTTAGCATAGCAGTGAGTCCCGTAACTAAATCTGCACCAACTGTCATTGTTCCTATATACATCGACTTTACATGATTCCTAGTTTGTCTATTTAGCGGTATATAGATAACGACTTTTTCATCTGAGATATCAACAATTTTTGGCCGACAAAAAAGAATCATTCGCACTTTAGTTAAACCAAAATACCAAAGATATAGATTATGCATAAATCGTTCTTTAAAAGTTAATGCCATCATTATTTCCTAAAGTACTGATCAAGCACCCATTTCAAAGACCAATTATGACCTAGTCTTTTTCCATTTTTAAAAGCTGGAGGAAGATTAATCACTGTGCTTCCCTGAATATTTACAACTTGAGGGTCATAGGCCATATCCCTGAAAGCTCCATCTTGATCTTTAACAGTTCTCCATTGATAATGATCATAAAGCGATTTCATATCATCAAACCCAATAAAGTCTGGGCATCGCTTCACATGTCTTTCCATTGGAGTTAATGCACCCGCAACAGAATTTATTTCAATCGAACCAAGGTCTGGTTTCGTCATTAAACCGGTCACAATATTTCCGCCGTAGCTGTGGCCAAAAATATTGATATGATTAATCTCTGGTTTTGAAATTAATAGTTTTTGAATTTCTTTGTACAAAACTAAGCTTGCAACATCAGGACACTCATCCCAATCCCATCGATAAAAAAATGTTTTATTATTTGAAGCGGCCATTTTTTTTAACGCATATACCCATTCATATCCTTGAGATCGAAATCCGTGTACAGCAATAAATATAGTATCAGTTTGCGTTTCATCAAAATCAAGTGAATGTAATCCATATTCACGGTCAATTAGATATTTACCTGATGAAAATATTCCGTCTCCTAATTCGAGACGATTAATATTGATGGATTGAGAATATAATTCTTGACTTTGAAGTGCAAAAAAAATGATGATAATATATGATAAAAGTCTCTTCATTGAGCTAGAAGATAAACTTGAAAATATAAATATGTAAATTCTAAAAATTAAAGATAGTGAAAAAAACTGATAACAGTTGATAGGCGTTAGGGCTTGCGAAACACTCAAAGCGCTTCAACCGCAAAGGAATTTGAATTACCTAATTAATCTTTTTTTGAAGCAACATTAACGCGTCTCATTTTTTGAACAGGTTGATCTTTTATTGATTTACCGTTCTGAATGAAATTTGTGTACTGATTATTAAATGATAATTCATTAATGAGTGTTTTAACATTGGTATAATTCGTCTTAGTTCCATTGATAGTTAGCTCTTCAACGTGGGTGTATATTGTACTATCTTGTAATTCAACCCAGCCTTTACCTGTCCAATAAACTTTGCCATCATACCCATAATGCTTAGTTTTAATAGTATTTGAGGATGGGTCTAGTGTATATAAAATGCTGCCGGTATGAATCCGTTTATTTTCTTTCTCAGTTGAGGATCTCCATGTTTCTAGTATAGCTGTTTGATCAGTGACCCATTCGTAAGAATACGAAGATACGATTGCTTGATTATTTGGCTCACCTTCAAAAACGCCTAAGCTTTTATGCTTTGACATCCACTCGCCAATAAGTGGCTCGAGGACTTTCAATGCATTATAGGCTTCTGATTGGGCAAAGAGCGCTCCAAATAGAAACAAGATAGAAAAGGTTGTTTTAAATATATTTTTCATGAACTAAAATATGATTGCTTGTGCATATTAAATACTACTGCATAAACACGCATTACATCAAAAAAATAATTTATTCATCATCATCAACGTCTTCAACGCGAATAAAATTTCCAACACTAAATTCTTTTTGCTTAAATATTTTTACAATGCTTGCTAAAGAGATTATTATTAATACGATCCAGAATATTTGAACAAAGGAGATCTGCATCTATTGCGCCTTTCTAGGAATTAAGTTGTCAAGCATAGCGGTGTGATATACGAACGAAGAAACGATCACAGAATTCTTCTTAAGGTCGTCAATCGGGATTGTGTCATAAAAATCGAGATTTGTATGTCCACCAGTCCCACCAATCCTATCTTGAAGAAATTGAAAGGCTGGAAGTCCTGCTCGTTCAAACGGAACATGGTCAGTACAACATTTCTTCTGAAATCCTATTGTTGTCATGCCGAGATTATGGAAGGGTTTCATCCAGGAACTAAATATTTCGCGAACATGTTCGTTCTCTTGTAGAAAAATTCCACGATATTGACCGGGTCCATAGTCTTGATTGAAATAAGCTGACAACTTATTATACCCTTTCTTTTTTCCTATTTTCGGGTCATTTGGATTCCCAAAATGCTTATTTACGTATTCTCGAGATCCATGTAAGCCCTGCTCTTCGCCAGACCATAAAGCTACCCGTATTGTTCTTCTAGGCTTTACATCAATTTTCTTAAGGATTCGCATAGCCTCGAGCATTACAGCGACACCCGAAGAATTATCACTTGCGTTTGGACTAGCGTGCCACGTATCAAAATGCGCACCTAACATTACAACTTCATCCTTAAGATCTGTGCCTGGTATTTCTCCAATGACATTTCTAGCTTGACGTCTTTTTTGTCCTACTTTTGTTTCAATCTCAACAGCGATCTTGACAGGTATATTTTTTTCAAGTGTTCGGAACATTCTATTATAATGCTCCGGAGTAACCGCAATTACCGGAAGATGGTTCAATGTTGCATTACGATCGTACACATCTTTTTTAGCACCCGGTCTTGCAAAACCTCGAACCGCAGCAATCCACCCGCTTCGTGATTCTAGAATTACTGACACACCCTCTTTTTTATAAAACGTATTTTTGTCAACAGCTGAAACAAGATCTGGGTTTACTGGGGGTCGAGGAGGTCTAGGTGGATCTGGAAAGGGATTGTTCGCAATTTCTTTCAACTGCTCATCCGTATAACGCGGCCGACCAGTCCTGTAGCGCTCTTGATCTACGCTAGGCATTGGAGAAGATAAAACAGCTTTGCCTCTAAGTTTTCCTCGATACTTTTTTAAATCGTCTTTTGTTTTGATGGTTGCAATAACCACGGAAAGATCTTGTCTACCATTTGTTCCTGGGGTGTGAGCGATTGGATATCCAAGCATAGGCTGATAATCAGGCTGCAATAAGTGAAGCGAAAAATATTCGTTATCCCAGCTTACACCGTAATCCATAAATGGTTCTTTTTTTATATTCTTGAGGCCCATTTTTTTCATTTCACTAACCACCCAATCTTGGGCGTCATACATCGCATCCGAATTAGTAAGACGGGCACCGATTACATCGGTCATATATGAGAGCGTGCTTGGTATCTCCGAGCGTTGGAACCCTTCCTCTCTAATTTGGGCAACTACTTTTGAATCAACAGGATAATTGGATTGTGCAAAGATAGTGACCGGTATCATCAATAAAAGACCTGTGAGCATATTTTTATTTAATCGCATATCAATCACCTACCATTTCAAATCGAATGAGTTCAACGGGAATATTGCCCGCATTATTATATACATTCAAAAAATCTTTAAGAACAAAATCGGTACCTTCTGTCTCAAGTTTTTCCGCGTATTCTGTCATCAGTTTCTCGATAAGATACTTACCGGTAATATAGCAGGTGCCATAACCTGGCTGTCTTAAATATAGATGCTGTTCGAAACGCAATAGATCTGGTTCTCGTTCCATCCAATTACGCGGTGTCCATTTTACATGGACTTGGCTTGCCTCAGCCATTGTCATCATGTTGGCATGCGCATACAATGAGCCCAGTCCACGCGCCGCTCTTTGGGCAAGCATGATCCATACAATTTCTCGAGAGCGCGGGTTATCATCGTACAGGCCCGCATGCAAAAAGATCTCCTCAACAGCCGTGGCGATACCTTCGCTTTTTGAGTCATAAATATTATACAATGGTGCTAAGCGTCTGATTGGATTTATATGAGGGTTGTCTCTGATTTCAGCTAAGTCAAACCAATGATAAAAATGAGAATATAATGGAAGTGGGTCGTAATGAAGACCGATTGAAAAGAAATTTCTATCTTCGCTTGGAACGTACTTTCCCATGTGCTCTCGCAACGCCTGTTCCATATTGGGTTTGATATACATGATATCTTCTTCGTCTAAAAACTTCATCATTTTTTTCACAGCATCATCTGTCAGCTTAGCAAACTCTTCGGGCGTATTTGCAGCCTTTATAGGAGGTAGGTCGCGATTATGATGTTCTTCAAGCTTTAAAAATGACCAAGCTCTGTAGAGCTCTCGCTCCAAAAGCTGTACCTCTTCCTCCCAACTTAATGGAACAAGATGAACATTTTTTTGATACCAACTGTAATTTTCTTTTCCAATTCCGGATGGACCTGTTTTTGAAGGCGCTTCTTTTTCAAGCCATATTACAAAATCTGCTGTTGCTTGACGTGCTTTTTTCATAGCATCAAAGAGAGGAATGTCGCTCTGTTGGTTATGATGCTTGAGAAGAGTCTTTTCAATAGACTTTAAATTCTCTCCCTGATCTACAATATCTCGAATACCAGCAACCCAAAGATCTCTCGCATTTCCAGTCAAGTTTATGCGTGCTTGATTTAAAAAAGGTGGAATAACTCGAAGATATTTTATGAAATCATCTTTATCCCTTCCCTTAAGAGGGACGGTATATTGCCAATATTCTAAAAGGGCATGATTTGTTGGTCCTTCATGGGCAGGCACATCACTTTGGTAGGTCCAAACCGTTTGATAAAACGCCGGGTCTCGCTCCCAAGACCTGAGAACACGTTCATTGAATTCGTATCCGTTCATCTCTGCTCGAATAAATAGGTAGTCCGCTTGTGACGATCGAGACCATCCAGCCGTGTCGATGTCAGCAAGCTTTCGCTCGAGCGCTTTGAACACGCGACGACGTTTGTTGAACTGCCCTTTTGTATAGTCAGGGGCACCATCTCTAAGAGGTGGACTCTCAAATTCTCTCCATTCAAAAAAGAATTCATGAAGTTGCTCGTAATTATTATCTTGTCCTGCTTGAACAGGGGATATATATAATACTGCCACTAATACTGCAATTATATTTCTCATACGCTCAACACCTTGTCTAGCCCCTGGTTAAAAAATTTCATTTCTTCTGGTTTTGCCATGCTCAATCTACACCATGCAGTATAGGGAGGGAATGGTCTACCAACGATCACTCCATGTTTTTTCATCGCTGGTTGAAACTTTTGGATCTCCATGCCTGTTTTTAGAAAGATAAAATTTGTATGCGATGGTAAATAAACGATGCCTCTTTTGTCAAGATGATCGGTTACGATCTTTCTCGCTTGATTGTTCTTTTCAATACTAAATGCCTGAAACTTGTCATCGCGATAGGAAGCGATAGCAGCTCTCAACCCTACTACATTCAAAGAACCGTTCAAATATGTCTTTAAACGCGATGCCACTTTTGGGCTTGATATAGCATACCCTACTCTCAGGCCTGCTAGTCCATGTACCTTTGATGCGGTTCTAGAAATAATAATCTTATTATCTGCACCGATTAAATGCGTCATCGTATTGTACCCATCGCCAATTGCATACTCATGATAAGCCTCATCTATAAACACAATAATCTTTTTAGATACCTCTTTGCAAAAAGACTCCAGCTCATTACTATCTAAAGCAAGCCCTGTTGGATTATTAGGATTACAGATATATATCATCTTGGTGTTCTTTGTGATGCTGCTCGCCATCTTTTCAAGATCGATGTGTAAATCGTTCCTCATTGCAATCCGTTTCACCTTAGTGTTCATCGCTTTTTTTGCGTATTGATTGATGGCTTCAAAGGTGAGTTGCGGTGATATCATTTCGCCGTTATCAATTCCATTCATCATTGCCGCTTTATTCAATATCTCACGAGAACCAAATCCAATCGTGATATGATCTGAGTCAACGTTGTTTTGATCTGCAATTAGATCGGTGAATTCATTTCGAGCAATTCGCATTGTATACAGATTCGATTCACTGAATGCTTTTTGCATTGCTTTTTTTGCAATACGAGAGGGACCATAGGGATTTTCATTATACATCATCCGAATCGGTTCTCTCTGTGATTCTGAAATAAAAGGTGTCAGGCTTGTATATGGGGCAATTAATGCGCCACCAAACAACGCAGTACCTTGTCTTAAAAAGCTTTTTCTTGAAATATTATTCTTCATATGTAATCCCTAACCTAGTCTACCTTTGCCATACATTCAATTTCAATTTTTGCTCCCAAAGGAAGGTCAACACCAAAAGTTGATCTGGCAGGTCGATTCTCAGGAAAAAACTTTTTATACTCTTCGTTCATTTCAGCATAATCAGAAATATCGCCAAGCATGCACATGCATTTCACTACATCATCTAAAGATGATCCATATCTTTCCAGTAACGTTTTTACGTTCTCCATTGCCTGTCTAGTTTCAGGTTGAATACCTCCTGAAACAACACCGGATGCACCTGGCCTTCTTCCTACTACCCCTGAAAGATAAAGCATGTCGCCCACTCTAACCGCTTGCGAGTACGGAGCATCATTCTGTTTGTGAGCTTCCGATTGTAAATATTCTACTGTAATTGACTCCTTTTGGTTGGATGTGTTGTCTGTAGCGCATCCAAAGAACTGGATAGATACAATTGCAATAATGAATAAAGGAATGCGTTTTGATAAAATCATAATAGGTCTCCGATTTGTAGAAATTAGGAAGGTAATATATGCATAAAATAAGGGCTCTATCAAATAGAGCATTTTTTGAGTTTAAAAATTATACCTTTTGGCATTTAGGGCAATAATGGGTACCGCGCTGAGAAACGAATATTTTTTTTAATATCGTTTTACATCGGGGACATGCCTCCCCCTGCTTTCCAAACACATTTAAGAACTGCTTAAAGTCACCTGTAACCTGATTTCCATATGAAAAATTGATTATGGTGGTTCCATTGAACTCAATGGCCTGTGTCAATATCTTAGGAATAGCATCACTCAGAACTCGTATTTTTGGCTTACTGATTCGTGAAGCTATTTTTTTTGGATGAATCTTAGATAGCCACAAACACTCATCGATATAAATATTACCCAAGCCTGCGATGTGCTTTTGATTCAACAAAAAAGGCTTTATCATGCCGTTAGAGCCTTTGACGCGACCCAACAAATAATCATAATCGAATTTATCTGAAAGAGGTTCAACTCCGAGTTTATCATTAAGTATATCAAGATCTTTATAATAGTAAAGTCTTCCGAATTTCCTGTAATCCCTAAAATAGACTGATTTTCCGCTTTCAAAAAAAATGGCAAAACTACAATGCTTCAAGCTATCAGCCTCTCTGATATCCATTTGAAGCTGACCAGTCATACGCAAGTGAATGCACAAATACCCTTTTGAAAGCTCTAAAACAATGTATTTACCCTTTCTAAAAACATCATTGATTCGTAACGACTTGGTTACAATGTTGATATTTAAAAATGAGTGCGTATCAAAAACTTTTTCATAGCCATTTGGGTTTGTGATCTTATGAATTTTTTCTTCTGATAAAAGGGGTTTAAAATAATTTACTACGGATTGTACTTCAGGAAGCTCTGGCATGCAATTTTGGTTAATCTATTTTTTTAAAAGCAAACCACAGAGATACTACGCTTAATGAGAAAATAAGAAAGCTATACAAAGCATTTTCGTAGCTATAAATTTGATTTATGTGATCGGTGTAAAATGAACTTAAAAAATAAGCTGCCAATGAACAGAGTGCTATAGAAACAGCACAATACAATAGAAAGTTTGTATTAAGCTTCACCAATCTCACTCAAACATAAGGTCTTAAGATCTATAAAGATTTCTTTTAAATATATTAACTCATTGATGTAGGATTGGATATTAGATTTAGATTCAATTATATCTGCAAAAACTTTTCTACTGCGATAGTAATCTGGGTTGAATTTATAGCTATCAATAGAAATTGGGTTAGAATGATTGGGTTTTTTAACCCAGGAATCCTGCAAAAAAAAATGTTCAGATAAGCGATAATTATAATCCAAAAAGAATGCATCATACTCTTTCGTATGGACATCATGTCTGCGTAAATCTTCATTATACAGCTTGAATAACTTTGTTTTCAAGAGATCGGATTCAATCATTTTAATCAGGTCCGAACTGACCAATTGATCAAATATACCTTGCTGAGGGAAAAAAGATCTAAGCGCTCTACCGACAGAGGACAGGTGAAAAACAATACTATCTTCAGGCATTACCTTTTTGTTATTAAGATTACTGAGAACTTTATTAGCGCTAATCAGTGAATATGTCTGCAAATACAAAAATCCATCAATTTGATTAATGTCTTCCTCAATAACGTTAACCAGCTGTTTTATCGTATTATTCTTGCGGTCTATTTCAATAGAATTTTGACGGTTCTGTTCAAGCAGTAAGGAGATCAAGATACCCAAGATAATCACAATGAACTCAAAAGAATATTTAATCAGAAAATATTTTATTGATCCTGATTGATTGGTTTTTACAGCCAAATCACTATCGACTTAAATAATAAGGAGGGAAGCGAAATTACTTAGGCTTACTCTTTGTTTTTTGTGCGTCTTTTGAAGCGAATCCTTTTTCATAACCTTTGTCAGAAAAAATGAGTGCAAACTTATCATTCGCCTTATTGTATTTTTTCAAGCATCCAGGACAGCACAAATCAACTTCCATGCCGCTTACTGTTACTTTTTTTAGGTTCTTTTTTGCCTTCGCTGTATGAATTTTACCTTTATTAACGGGACACGCTGTTTGCGTATACTGACCACTAGTAACTAATTGAAAATTAGCTTTAGCTGCGAATTTCTTCGGAGATTCATCAAAGTCCATCTTGCAACCTCCACAGCAAAAATATACTTTACCATCCCTATACTTTGAGAAGTCATGGTCTTTAAGCTCGTTTTTGTTTATTTCATCTCCTGAAACTACGCAGGTAATTGTCTTTGCTTTTGCATCATCATTCGCAATTACAACCGACAGAATCAAAGCAATGCTCAATAAAATATGTTTAATCATAAGTTTTTTTCCATAAGTGTTGAGTAAAATTTAATTCAATAAAATATTTAAC
>CEOK01090344.1_pt1 | contig 16097 bp, 14 predicted proteins | sample 427001 | NCBI WGS metagenome assembly CEOK01 (sample SAMEA2591108, study PRJEB7988) | marine metagenome | isolation source: saline water (ENVO:00002010), including | reverse complement strand
CTAACTTGCTGGATGTATTGGTCTAATTCCTGGTCCACTTCCGATTTTAGGATAATTTGATCGTTGACAATGGCAACGATACGATCGGCTTCCTTGGCTGTAGATTGCCCCTGCACAACACCTATGAGCCCAAACCATAAGAACCCCAGGCTCGTCAAAAAAACAGTGGGAGAAACACTTCTTAATACATTCATAAACACATCAATTTGTAATAGGCACAAGTTCAACACGTCCTGCTGACTCAAACTCACCTAACAAATTACGCATATAGGCTTGATTTAAGGCATCTTTTTTCTGTTGTCGCAACCAAGACTCAATCCATTGACGACTCCAATCAGAATCTGGCACATCTCCCGCTTCCAGCCTCGAGTTAATCTGAATGAAATGCCAACGCCCAGCAATTCTATAAACATCTGATACTTCTGTGACACCCAATACACGAAGCAGGGATTGGAGCTGTGGTAGATCAGAAAACCATTGAGATAAGGGGCGTATTTGCTCGGATTTTTGGACTCTGGCTTCAGGGTCAAGACTATATTGCTGCGCGATCTCTTGCCATGCTCGCCCTCCCAACAGCTCTGAGCGTGCATTCAATGCCTCTTGATATGAAGAGGTGGTTACATGCCGTATTCTAAACCAAGGCTCATCAAACTGAAATCGATCACGGTTCTGTAAGTAAAAATCTTGAATCTCAGCTTGGGTGACCTCAACCCTTGAGTCATTGTGCTGCTCTAAATAGATTGCAAACTCATCCTCTAGTAATTGTGAGCGCAATTCTTGTTGGCGCGACTGGTAGCGTGAGGTCTTATCAAGTCCAATCGACCGAGCGTGAGCCAATACCATTTCACGCTCTACCCATGATTTCTGAGCAGATCTATAGAATGAGATTGTATCGACAACCCCAGGTGTTTGCATTAACTGCTTAGTCAACTGCTGTTGGGTTAGCACTTGATTGTCGACAACTGCTACAACCTCAGGCGTTGTAGCTGCAGTCCTTGTATCGGTACAACCCGTTTGTATAAACAGAGATAGACTGAGTGCAATAAAAACCGTAAAAAGGTGTGTTGAACGCGTCAAAAATCTATCGAATACGTCTAGGTTTCATCTTAATCTCATACTTTTGCATCAAATATGCCTCAAGAGACTCCTCTAAATCAGGTTGCATATCATTAAAGGCACGCATAAAAGCCTCCTCAAAAGTCATGAATCGTGGCGCCAGTACACTGTGTAGGTAAATCCAAGCGGGTTTGTCTTGCACTTTCACACCATAAGTCCCCTCGCCTGGGCTTAGCATGGGCAATTCAGCCCAAGGTAATGATTCAACAAATTGCGTTGAATCCTCCACAGCATAAAGATTTTCAAATTGTTCCGCGAGATCAGTCATTGACATATTTTGCTCAAATTCTTCCACAGCTTGCATTAAGACCGAGTCTTGTGGGTGTGACAACAAAGTGTAGTGGTACCGAGTATCAAATTGATATGCCTCACGATTCGCTCCATAGTGGGCTTGAACCGCTGTAGTATCTGCATAGGATGGGTTCCAAAGCGCTTGATCATTGTAATTGAATACCAACAATCCGCGCTCATATTGTATGAGAGATGTGTTAAAATCAGCGAATTGGATCCGAGTCATAGGGGTTAGATAAGGCCTCAGATACTCTTTGATGTACTCATCTAACCATCTGGGCGACACATCCATTGGATTTGATGCTTCTTTTTGTTGAATCACCCAATCCACGTAGCTCGAGACAGTGAGCTCGAGTGAAGGGACATCGAATTCTTGAAACCTTGGATGGTCAAGTCTCACAAGAACTTCATAGGAAAAAGGCTCAAGGATCTCCATGTCAGATAGCGATTGACCCTCTCCCTCAAGAAGCCATTGATTAAACGCGTCAAGAACCTCTTCGTTTTTTTGAACAAAGTCGGTATTCAGTAGTCGATTATCGATATCCTTATCATCCACTTGGAAGTAGGCTAGACGCTCTAACGTAGCAATCGCGTCCTCACGCTCTTCATCCACGGTCTGATACTGTTGCACAGAATCAAGTCTTAGGATGTGCGCACCATACTGTGATTCAAAAGGCCCCTCATAGGGCTGGCTTGGATCTAGATTCATCACAAGGTCCACAAAACTGTCTGCGTATCTCATATCATACCCTACAAACCCCATGCTTCCACCTGGACTGGCAGGATTGGCAGCTGCCGAATATCGTTGAACTACCTCAGACCAAGGCGTTCCATTGGTCAATGCTTGCATCGCTTCGTCTATCTGCACTGAATCCGCCTTCGCATCGCGAAAGAAGACATGCGACACTTCTCGAGCAGGATGAGTTGGACGTTTTTCAAGAACCATGATCAAGTGAAGGCCAAATTGCGTGCGTATTGGCTCTGAAATCGTACTCACTGGCAATCCATAGGCAGCATCCTCAAAATCTATCACCGTAGCACCCGCAGAAAACCATGGGAGCTCTCCACCGGCAGGTCGACCATTCACCTTGGAGGAGATTGCATTATTTAATGAATCAAAGGACGCGCCATTGAGCCACTCATTTCTTGCCTGCAATAGGGTTTCAGATGCTTCGTTGAGCTGACGTACTGTGGCATCTTGACGTAGACGGATAAGTAGATGTTGGACTTTGAGCTCTGACGTTCGTTTTTCAAGGAACCGATCGACTATCTCGTTTTTGATTCCCTTTTCTATCCAGTAGGAGGGAGCGGTGGTCTCAGCAAAAGACGATACTTCCTCATTGTACGCAGGGTTTTGATCTAACCCCATCTGTTCTGCTTCTAATAGTTTTGCGCGAAATATGACATAATCCTTTAGAAAGGAACGCAAAGAGTCCCTGTGAGCAGTATCTAGAGGATAGTTTTGAGCGTAGAAGGTTCGTACTTCAGATTGTGTGATGGGTTCTCCTCCAACAAAAGCTACCGCATCACGGTCCGTCAAAAATTGAGCTTGAGTAAGCGCTGGTTTAAAAATGATGCTAATAGCTAAAGCAAGCAGTACTGCAGAGAACGTAATGGGTTGACGTGCTCGAAAGGATAGTCTCATGGTTGGGTCAACAATATGTTTTAATGGTTGTTATGAACCGACAAATAAACCCGCAATAGATGCTGTCAGTAGAGTCGCGAGAGATCCTGCTAAAACAGCTCGTAAGCCCAATGACGCAATCTCAGATTTTTTGTTCGGAGCTAAACTTCCAATGCCTCCAATTTGGATTGCAATGGAAGAGAAATTTGCAAAACCACACAACGCAAACGTTGCCATCGTTATTGCTTTGGGTGACAGTGAATTGGCGCTTATGAGGCTTGACAAATCAAGATACGCTACAAATTCATTTAAGACGAGTTTGGTTCCAATTAATGATCCAAATTGCAAACAATCTTGTAGAGGGACACCGATCAGCCAAGCTATCGGAAAGAAAAGCCATCCGAGAATCATTTGAATCGTCAACGGCTGACCACCAGGTAAAAACTGATTTAATGTTGTCACTCTGGACAACCATTCTAGCCCGTAATTGAACATAGCCAGTAGGGCGATAAATGCGAGTAGCATCGCGCCCACATTTGCAGCCAGTTTCAAACCTGTACCAGCACCCGAGGCTGCAGCGTCAATACCATTAGCGTCAGATTTTGGGACATCAATCGATACATCTCCATAGGTAACAGGTTCATCCGTTTCAGGGATCATGATCTTTGCAATCAAAAGGGCAGCAGGAGCCGCCATGAGACTTGCACTCAGCAATTGCTCCGCAAACATGAGTCGGCCTACCTGTAACGACACATCCATCGTTATAGCGTAGGAATTACCCAACATTTGAACATAGGCCGCCATGACGCCTCCAGCAATCGTTGCCATTCCTCCGGTCATAATGGCCAGTAATTCAGATCGTGTCATCGACGGTAAAAATGGCTTGACGACCAACGGGGCTTCTGTTTGCCCCACAAAAATATTCGTGATAACCGAAAGAGACTCAGCTCCTGAGGTACGAAGAGCCTTTTGAACAAGTTTTGAAATTCTCTTCACGACCCACTGTAGTACATTATAGTGGTATAGAATCGCCGTCAAAGAGGCAAAGAATACAATCGTAGGGAGGACTTGAAAGGCAAAAAAGGAACCTAAACTTCCCTCCACACCAGGTGATTTAGCTAAATCGCCAAATAAAAAGAGAGCTCCCTCCGTGGTAAATTCTAACACGATCACAAAAAATCCGGAGATAAAACCAAACACATCCTTAGGCCAACCCAGTGGAGCCCAAATGGAGCTCAAAAACTCATGCTTGAGTAATACGGTGGCAAGGACAAACTGCATCAGCAGTGCCGACCCTACTAGTCTCCAAGAGACCTTTGTCTTGTGTGTGCTAAATAGCCAGGCAATCCCCAGGATGGAGAGTATGCCAAGAATTCCTCTTAAAATGTCCATAGGTTCCCACGAGCAATCTTAGAGGTTGCAATATAGGAACCTACTGACAAAATAAGGGGGGTATTAGTCTACAGGGACGACTTCGCAGGCATGAAGACCTTTGTCTCCAGTACCTAATACAAACTCAACTTTTTGACCTTCAAGGAGTTTTTTGAATCCGTCTGTCTGAATTTCACTAAAATGGACAAAAATGTCATCACCGTTTTCACGTGTAATGAATCCATATCCTTTGCCGTTGTGGAACCACTTTACGGTTCCGACTTCTCTATCACTCATGCTTCATTGTTTTGTTCCCGATGCTTCTACTCGCAGGTGTTACCGCGTGTCCTAAACACCATTATTGAGCATAGTATACAGATATTTCCTTGAATTGTAACATTTTAGATAAAAAAGGCGTACAAGTTCTATTCATTATGCACTATACTTAACCATGTTTGTACGACAATTACCAGAGCTACGAGGGGAGGAGGCAAAGATGATTCACGCCATTCTTAGCCCTATGACCGAACAAAAGGCCGAAACCTTTGCAATCGTATATCGTGCACAACGGAAGGATCCTGTGATGATCCTAATCCTGTGTTTGCTTGGTTTCTTTGGCATTGCCGGTATTCACCGAATCTTCATTGAAAAGCCTGGAAGTGGGATTTTGTACCTGCTCACTCTCGGTTTGTGCTTTATTGGCACCATTGTGGATTTGTTTAATTTCCGTGGTCTTGCCCTTCAGGCAAATATGAAAATTGCCATGGATCTACAGCGTCAGATATGACCCACAGAGTTGTTTTCTCTGTCGTACTTCTCATTGTTTTTTGGAGTCGTAACGAACGGCTTCACACCTCGAATGCTTTAATTGCCGAGGATGGTCAAACGTCTATTACAATTGTCGTCTCTGAGCAAACCCCTATGATGGAGATTGCGCGTGAGCTACACAAGCGTGGAGCATTAGCACTGCCTATTGATCAATTCGAATGGATTAGTCGGACCCATGGATGGAATCAGGCTAGAACAGGCTACTATGAAATTCCACAAAACGAACCCATATCTGAATGGCTTAGAGATCTAGGGCTGGGATTGCAGCAACAGGTGACGTTGAGTATCCCCGTGGGCACAACCCCTGAACGACTCTTTGAGCTTCTTGCATCGTCTCTACAAGTGGATTCTTTATCCCTATCAAATGCATTTAACTCCTTGGCCGACGGATTACCCCAGTCAGAGCGGATGACGCTCTTTGCCCGTATTCTTCCTGTGAATCACACCGTCTTCTGGACCACAAATGAACGTGATCTTTGGCAACGTTTGCTCGAACCTGCAAATGCTCTGGAGCAACGTCATAATGAGCGAATCAACGAAGACAATACACATCCTCTTGTTAAACAAATGAGCTTTTTTGAAGTATTAACCCTTGCCTCTATTACAGAATGGGAGGCCTTGTACGACGAGGAAAAAGCAACCATTAGTGGACTATATCTCAACCGCATCGATCGTGGAATGCGACTTCAAGCGGATCCAACGGTTAATTATGCCATTGGAGAGCGACGAGCACTCCTTTATGAAGATTACAGAATTGAGCACCCCTACAACACGTATTTGTTTAGAGGATTACCACCTTCACCCATTACCAATCCATCTTTGTCGAGTATTGAATCTATATACAAAGCTGAGCAGCACGATTATCTCTACATGGTCGCAACACCTGAGCGAAGCCATGAATTTAACGCAACCTACGAGGATCACCTGGCAGATGTTGAGGTCTGGCAGAAGTGGCGAGCTGAACAACGCCGTTTAAAAAGAGAGCGGGAACGTGCTCTCTAGCGTCGAACTACCTCAATCGATTGGTTGGTTGAGGTTCCGTCAAAATGGATGCGTCGGGTAATGCCCAGAAAGCGTTGTTGTCTGAGTAGCTCAAAGAAATCTGAAGGATGGGATTCCAACTCCACTAGCTGTCCCAGAAAGGTGCCAAGATCATATCCATCAAGCCAGTAGGAAGTCGAGGCTGGTTCACTGTATCGTTGGGTAAACAAGGAGTCGAGATAAACAGTTTGAGCAGAGTCTGCAATGCCTTGACCCGATTGGGTCGCCATAAGTGTAAGCTTTGAGGTGGAGGCAGATTGATTCTCTGATGCAAGCCAAGCAGGTGTCCCAAGAATGGGGATATTCGTATTCAGTGCATCAAGGGAATTGGACAGCAGAGGTATTAAAGTAGACTCATAGACACCATCCAATGGGGCATAAATAGCTTGTGGAAGTTCCATTTTATACGGACCTAGCAACTCCTTAACAGAGTCGGGTGCTTGAGATTGATCCATCCACCACTGCGGATCTAATCGTTCGGTAAACGCATCCAATTCAAAGCCGTTGGCTGCAAAGTCCTCAAAGTATGTGTCGAGTATGATGCCTCCAAGCGATGAAAATTCATTGCGGAAGATCTGTGACGCAACATATCCATCCGAGGTTCGATCACTCAGGATAGAGACTGTATCAAGCCCAAGAGTCTCAAACGCATATGAAGCCATATAGGATGCATGAACCGTGAGAGGGGGTTCCCACTGAAAAAAAGGAGAGCCAGCTTCTTGTAAAGGCAAGGCACTTGAAAAGGGGATAATGGCCGGGATTTGGCGTGATGCCAATGTTGAGAATGACGCTTGAGCCTCTTCTGTAAATAAGGGGCCAACCAGAAGATCAACTCTTAGAGAGTCTAGCGTGGGAGCAAGTAGCTCAGGACGCACGACCTGACTATCTATAAATTCGAGATGAAGAAGCGGTTTGGATTCGTTTGCTTGCTCCACCGCTAGTGTTAGACCACGGGCCATGGAGCGTACGATTTGCTGGATAGACTCATCAGGATCAGAAAAGGGCAAATAAACGCCTATTCGGTAGGTAAAACCAAGGGGTAAGGAGCGAGTCCGTTGTCTGTATTGTTGAAGTCGCGAAAATTCATCCTGTGATAAATCGGTCGATTGAAGGACGGTCCACTCATGCTCAAGTAAAAAGGGGACCAAACTTTGAAGACGATTCTCAATATCAGTACGAAGAGTCGACGAGAGAGGCTCACGCAGGGCGTGCATCAGGGTTAGGGTTGCTAAGGGTAATTCCCGCGCCTGGACCTGACACAACGAACGTAGGACATACTGTTCATGTGAAATGAGCCTTAGATCGGATTCAGATAGTTGACGAGTGGGTGGGCGATATGCTCGAAGCATCTGCATTGCCGGCGTGCAGCGTTGACCGGCAACATGAGTCTTAACCACAAAAAAGGGTGCAATGGGAGAGGAAGAGGTCGTGAAATAATCCAATGCGGAGGCATATTCCCCCTGATTGTAGGCTAAAATTCCACGATCAAAGGCAAGGTCTCGTTGCACATCCAATTGTTGGCCATGAACGACTTTAGGTGCCAAACCAATCCAACCAAACATCAGAAGGATGCAAAGAGATCTCCTAAACTGAACGACTCCCCATGTCGATTTCATCATTCCCATTCAATGGTTGCAGGGGGTTTCGAGCTTATATCATAGACTACTCTATTGATCCCCATGACTTCATTGATAATACGATTTGAGACTTCACTAAGGAAGTCATAGGGTAGGTGAGCCCAGTCAGCCGTCATTCCATCAACAGAGGTGACAGCCCGTATAGCGACCGTGTTTTCATAGGTACGCTCATCACCCATCACACCTACGGATTGGACCGGTAGCAAGACACATAATGCCTGCCATACCTCGTCATAATGTCCTTTTTCGCGCAAAGCCTCGATAAATATTGCATCCGCTTTTCGTAAAACACTCAGCCGCTCTTCGCTGATTTCACCAAGGAGTCGTATCGCCAGACCTGGTCCGGGAAAAGGATGCCTTGCAATAAAACGCTCAGGAATGTCCAACGCTCGACCCACATCGCGAACCTCATCTTTGAAAAGCTCTCTCACAGGTTCCAGAAGCTTCAAATTCATTTTTTCAGGAAGACCGCCCACATTATGGTGACTTTTAATGGTCACAGATGGCCCTTTGAATGAGACACTTTCTATCACATCGGGATAAAGAGTCCCTTGGGCAAGATAGCGGAATGGCTCACTGCTGGAACTGGACGACTCACGCATCACAAAGTCATCAAATACATCAATGAATGTCTTGCCAATGATCTTACGCTTCTGCTCAGGATCACTAACACCGCTCAGACGCTCCAAGAATAGGGCAGAGGCGTCCACTCCTTCGACGGGGAGCTCAAGATGGTTCTTGTACAAAGCCAGGACATCCTCATATTCATTCTGGCGGAGGAGTCCATTATTTACAAAAACACAGGTTAATTGATCCCCAATCGCACGATGAATCAACGTGGCAACTACCGTCGAATCCACGCCCCCCGATAATGCGCACAGCACACGCTCCTTTCCAACCAATGACCGTATCGCGTCTAATTCGTGATCAATAAAGGATGCCGGTGTCCATGAGGGGCTACAGCCGCATATATCAATGACAAAGTTTTTTAGAATCTGCTTCCCGCTCGATGTGTGTGCGACTTCTGGATGGAATTGCAATCCATAGACTTGTTTTTGGAGATCACGCACGGCAGCCACGGGTGCATTATCGGTCTGAGCAATCACTTCCAAACCATCTGGAAGCTCGATAATATGATCCCCGTGAGACATCCATACGGTAGAATCTTCGAGCCCTTTTAATAAGGGATCCTCAATTTTCTGGATCAATGTAGCACGACCAAATTCCCTCTTTTGAGCCCGCTCTACCGACCCGGGCTTACGAGCATGAGCAATGGCTTGCAATCCATAGCAAATTCCAAGGTGCGGAGTGTCAAACTCAAGCCATGCCTCACTTAACTGAGGAGCTCCGTCATCATAAACGCTATTGGGACCACCAGAGAAGACCACTCCTTTTGGTGGACGCTCAGAGAACTCATCAGGTGTCACATTGTAGGGGTGGATTTCGCAGTAGACATTGTGCTCACGAATGCGACGAGCAATAAGCTGCGTGTATTGCGAACCAAAATCTAGAATAAGAATCCAATCTTGATGGGGTAGGGACATAGACCTTTTAGGAGATTATCGCTTGATACCCTTCTGCAGTAAGCAGCTCGTCCCATTCTTCAGGTGCACTGAGTTTCAACTTGATAATCCAGCCCTCACCATAAGGATCTTCATTCACGAGCTCAGGATTTCCATCAAGCTCTGGGTTCACCTCTAGGACTTCCCCAGACATCGGGCTATATAGATCACTAACTGTTTTAACAGCCTCAATGGAGCCAAATACTCCGTCCAACTCAAAGGTTTCACCCTCAGATTCCACCTCGACATACACAATATCCCCAAGCTCGTTTTGAGCAAAGTCTGTAATCCCGACCGTTGCGGTTCCATCATCATGCTTTCGCACCCACTCATGGTTCTTCGTGTATTTTAGGTCATCTGGGGTGTTCATGGGGTTTCCTCTTCAGGGTTAAAGGTGAATTCATCTTCTAAATATCGTGTGTACATATCCCCAGCTAGGAAATTGGGATCGTCCATGAGCTGGAGGTGGTAGGGTATCGACGTCTTTATGCCTTCGAGAGTGAACTCTTGAAGTGCACGTTTCATTCGTTTGATAGCTTCATCGCGTGTGCGTCCACTCACAATCAATTTTGCAATCATGGAATCATAATGGGGTGGGATTTTATATCCAGAATAAATATGAGTATCGACTCTAACACTATGCCCTCCAGCTGGGTGGTATACTGTAATTGTTCCTGCGCTTGGTCGGAAATTATGCGCTGGGTCTTCTGCATTAATTCGACATTCAATCGCATGACCGCGCATTTTTAGCGGCTTCACGGTAATAGGTTCCCCGGCGGCAACCTTGATTTGCTCAGCCACAAGGTCATAATTGGTGATCTCTTCCGTCACAGGATGCTCTACCTGGATGCGGGTGTTCATTTCCATGAAATAGAAATTGTGGTCCTTGTCTACAAGGAATTCCACAGTTCCTGCACCCGTATAGTTAATTGCTTTTGCAGCATCCACAGCCGCTTTCCCCATGCGCTCTCTAAGTTCAGGGGTCATTATAGGAGAGGGCGCTTCTTCCAGCATTTTTTGATGACGACGTTGCAGTGAGCACTCTCGTTCACCCAAATGGATTACGTTACCGTGGGTATCCCCAAGAATTTGAATCTCGATATGCCGAGGCTTCTCAACAAATTTTTCAATGTAGACCCCTGCATTGCCAAATGCACTCATTGCTTCATTCGAACACATCTCGTAATTGTTTTTGAGATCTTCGGATTTGTGTACGATACGCATCCCACGACCGCCACCCCCTGCAGTCGCTTTCAAAATCACCGGATAGCCAATCGAATCTGCAATCTTTTTAGCTTCCGCGGCATTCTCCACAATCCCTTCACTTCCTGGCACGACTGGCACACCACTTGCAATCATCGTTGCTTTGGCCGTTGCTTTGTCCCCCATGGTTTCAATCATGGTGCTTGTGGGGCCTATAAACGTGATATTGTGCTCAGCGCAAATGTCAGAAAACATGGCGTTTTCACTCAAAAACCCATAACCAGGATGAATGGCTTCAGCATCCGTCACTTCAGCTGCAGATAAAAGAGCCGGGAATTTCAAATAGCTATCCTTGCTCGCAGGAGGGCCTATACATACCGCTTCATCGGCAAACTTGACATGTAGGGAGTCTTCATCGGCCGTAGAGTAGACCGCGACCGTTTTTATTCCCATCTCTTTGCACGTCCGAATCACACGGAGGGCAATCTCGCCTCGATTCGCTATCAGAATCTTTTTAAACATTAGGATGCAGGTTTGATCGTGACCAGGGGCTGATCATATTCTATCGCTTGACCATTGGCTGTATGTATCGCCTCAATCACACCATCCACTTCTGCCTCAATCTCATTCATGATTTTCATGGCCTCTACGATGCAAATCGTATCTCCCTTTTTCACTGAGCAGCCTTGTGTAATGAATGGATCGCTATCAGGAGATGCGGCCTCATAGTAGGTGCCTACAATGGGTGATTTCTGAACATGACCCCCAGAAACAGGAGCAGTCGATGTCGCCTCATGAGCAGTATCTGCGGAAGTTGTGGTTGAAGCAGGAACCGCAGGGGCTTGAGCAGGAGCTGGGGCGGAGACAACCTGCGGGGCAACTTGTCCAAAAGGAGGAAGTGAGGATTGCTTACTCACCGTAATGGCAAAATCGCCTTCTTCAACCGAAACCTCTTGAACGGAACTCTCTTCTACGAGTTTAATAATGCTTTTAATCTTCTTTAAATCCATAAGTACGACCTCAGTGGTTACAGGTTAGCTTTTGGCACGTTCAATGTATTCACCTGAACGGGTATCGACTCGAATGGCATCACCAATATTGATAAACAATGGGACATTCACAGAGGCTCCAGATTCGATTTTTGCGGGTTTAGACCCACCTTGTGCGGTGTCACCTTTTAACCCAGGATCCGTATCGATGACTTTCGTCGTGATGTGTTGAGGAGGTTCCGCATATAGCACATTATCGCGCTCTACATCTACTAAAACCTCACATATTTCTCCATCACTAAGATATTCTTTTGCCATCACTCGTCGCTCCTCAAGCATGATTTGCTCGTACGTTTGCTGATGCATAAAGACAAACATATCTCCATCACGGTACAAAAACTGGTAACTGTGACGCTCAACTCGCACAGATTCTACAGATTCTCCAGACCGAAAGGTTTTGTCAATATTTTTGTCGTTCTCTAGACCTCTCAACTTGGTGCGTACAAATGCAGCTCCTTTACCCGGTTTAACATGTTGAAATTCGATAATGGTATAGATGTTGTCATCTTGAATGATGTTCATACCATTTTTGAAGTCGGCTGTGGTAATTTTAGCCATAAAACAGGGGAGAGGAGGTTAGTGAGGTTTGATAGTATGCAAACTCTATCCTGTTACAAGATCGAGAAGTATCAAAAATATAAGGATTGGGCATATGAAGCGAATGAAGAGTGGCCAAACCTTTTGAAAAAAGGAGTTTTCAAAACTAGGGAATCCATGCTTAAGCTCTTCCATGGCTGCGGGTGTTTTCCATACCCAACCCACAAAAAGACTTATTAGAAGTCCGCCGATTGGCAATCCATAAGCACTAAAGACGGTGTCAAGGATGTCTATCATCCCTAAATCAAATGAAACCCATATCGCAATGGTTCCAATCACCCCACCCATGAGCCAGGTTGCCGTATTGCGGGCTACATTAAATTCATCAATGACGTAAGAAACAGAGACCTCAAGTAACGAAATCGTTGAGGTCAACGCAGCAACCGATAGCAATAAGAAAAAAGTTACCGCTAAACCAAGTCCAAAAATCCCTCCGATGTTATCAAAGACGACAGGGAGAATATTGAATATGAGCGCTGGACCTGCAATCAATGATCCTGCGTCATCAAAGACCTGAATACCTTGAGCTTGCGCCACATAAATAGCAGGGATGATGAGCAAACCCGCTATAAAGGCAATGCTTACGTCAGAGAGAGTCACAATAGCGGCAGATTGAACCACATTATCCGACTTGGATAGGTAAGATCCATAGGTAATGAGTGCACCAAGCCCCAATGAAAGGGAAAAGAATGACTGCCCCAGTGCATAGAGAATCAGTTCTCGATCAATTTGGCTAAAGTCGGGCTGTAAATAGGCTTTCACTCCATCGGCCGCACCTTCCATAGGCAAGGTGAGTCCAATGAGCACCAATAGCATCACCAGAAGAAGAGGCATCATCGTCTTGGTGGCACGTTCTATCCCTTCCGAGACACCACCACGAACGATAAAAATGGTAGCTACCATGAATAATGCAGCAAATAGGATGTTTACAACGCCATTACTTGTATCCACAAGGGTTGTGGCAGGCCCCGTCATCCCGACATAATCAAAAATCTCTACAAATACATTGCTAAATGACCAACCTGCAATCACAACATAAAAAGAGAGTATCATCGACCCACAGATCACCCCCCAGAATCCAACAGCTTGATAAATTGGGTTTTTGGAGAGTGCATTGAAGGCTCCCACTGCATTACGCTGTGTCGCCCGACCCAGAGAAAGCTCAGCAACCATGACAGGTAGTCCAATCAGAAAACAACAAATGACGTAGACAAAAAGGAAGGCCGCACCACCATTCTCGGCCGTTTCTGTGGGAAATCGCCAAATATTACCTAAACCAACTGCACCACCAGCTGCAGCCATAATGAACCCAAGTTTTGAGTTCCATGTTCCCCTTGAAGATGTAGTCGCCACGTGTCCCCCGCGTCGTGATTGTGTGCTGAAGAATGGAGCAAATTAGTCTGTTCCCATCATTGTCGCAACTTACGAAGTACAATCCCTGAAATTGGTGGCACGATAATAGGCTCCTCAACCACACGCATTGTCTGATTTGACGCCTGAGAATCATCTACTAAACACTCCCATGGACCCCGTTCCAACGTGATATGTAACGGTGTATGCGAATCAAAATTCAATCCAACGATATAATGGTAGAGATCTTTTGTGGTAGCACCCCAGACGATTTTAACTAGATGCCACGGATTATCAGCATGATCAAAACAAATCTCTGCGTCTTTAGCACGTCGCAAGGCAGCTGAGGATTGACGAACAGCAATCAATCCTTGGGTGTATTGGTGTAAGTCTTGATTCATATCTAGTACAGACCAATTTATCCAACTCGTCTCTGAATCCTTATTGTAAGCATCATGATCCAACCGAATAAAGGATTCCTCCTCAACAATTTTTGGGTGTGCAAAGGATTGCCCTTGATGCAGCATGACACATCCAGGTGTTGTGAGTAGGGCTAGGTGGGCAAGTTTCATCCGCTTCATGGCATTCCCCGAAAGTGAGCACCAAGACCTTGGATTCTCTAGATCAAATCTATTCTCACCTTGATGTGCAATTCTTATGAAATCCCCAAGGGTATGACCGTCATGGCTTTCTAGATAATTGACAGCATGAGATGACTCACGAAAAAGCCCACCCTCATACGTTGAGAGTGTCCCTCGAAGCCAGTTTTCTACTGTAGCTCTCGATCCATCTGAAACCCATTGTTGAAATATCGCTCCTTGTTGGTGAATGGGATCAATCCCTTTAATCCCATTGCGAAATCGGTCATTCCAAGAAGCCCATCCAGCCGCAGAAAACTCATGGGGACGATAGGTACCTCCCCAAGGCTCAGCAATGAGCAAAGTTCCTGGCTGTATGGCATTCACCATCGCCTTGATTTCATCCCACAAGGTGGAGTCTAGCAAGCCGGCTAGATCGAATCGAAATCCCTCAAAGCCATACACTTCAATCCAGATTCTGAGTGATTCAAGGATCAAATGTCGGACAGCAACTTTTTGGGTATCAAGCTCGTTGCCTGTCATACTACGGTTTAGCCACTGACCATCCTCATCGATCCTGAAATACTCCTCTCCAAGTATGGATGTGAGCATGTTTTGATCATACATGCTGCTATGATTGAACACAACATCCAAAATGGGTGTCAGGTTACGTTCACGACACGAAAAAACAACGCCTTGAAGTTCAAACACAGCATGCGGGGATGCAGCACTCCAATCACCTACGCTGGCAGGTGTAGCGTGACGGGTTTCTGGAGCCAAAAAGTAGGCAGTCATGTATCCCCAGTGGTTGATGGCTGTAGGGTTCCAATGATTTTTTGACTCTGGATCGTCGGGATGATAGGGGGGCTCATGATAGACCGATTTCGCAAGAGGTAAGAACTCTATCGCATTCATGCCCAAATCCATCACGTGATCAAAGCTATCGCTCTGGGTGCTCCATTGCTTATAGATGCTAGCATGCTCGTAGATCGCTTTTTTGGCCACCATATCCCTGATATGGACTTCATAGATCAGTAAATCCGCAAGTTCTCTATGTACAGACTGTGCTGGCATACGCTGGACCAAATCCGTTTCATTCAGAATCAAGGACCGAGCAGACATAGGAAAAGGCTCTTTTGTTGCCACATGTAGGCTGTAGGGATCAGCAAAAGGGCCTTGACCATCAAGTTGATAGTCGTAGTACGAACCCAATACATACTCCGATAATATGGTCGACCAGACCCCCGAAGTATCTTTTTGTAGAGAATACTCAGCAGTTGGTGCCGTTTGCCCGACCGATTGATACAGAAATAGCGATACCTCTTGGACGGATGGCGCATACAAACGGAACGATGTGCCCGTATCTGTAATTTGACACCCTAGCTTTCCTAAAGCTTTCAGTGATGGGCTCGCAGCCGAGGCTTTTTCAAAAGACACGAAATGAACTCTCGATTGGGGGGTTAAGAAGAGAGGGTAGAGGGGTTATTTTGAAGTTTTTCTCTTTGTTTATCAATCCACTCGTCTTCAATCTTTGGAAATAATACCGATGCCTCACCCAACTGTTGCCCGGGCTGCAAAATCTCTTCATGGCAATCCTTCCATAAAAGCATTGCTGAAGGTTGCTTAGAAGTAGAAAGGTTCATTTGAGTCGCCAGCTCAGTCATTTTCGTTGGCATAAAAGGAGCCAACAACCACGTTAAAGCTGCGCACACCTGAGCAGAGACATACAAGGTGTTCGCACATAGCTGAGGATCCGTTTTGCGCGTTTTCCAGGGTTCGCTATCCGAAAAGTATCGATTCCCCACTCTGGCTAGTTCCATAGCCGCCCCAACGGCCTCTTTGAATCGAAA
>CEOK01017777.1_pt1 | contig 16103 bp, 11 predicted proteins | sample 427001 | NCBI WGS metagenome assembly CEOK01 (sample SAMEA2591108, study PRJEB7988) | marine metagenome | isolation source: saline water (ENVO:00002010), including | reverse complement strand
CATTAATATTGAGAGTCTTACCACCTCACAATCTGAAATCGATGATGTTTTCAGATTCATTATCGTCGTAAAGGTTGTTGAGGAGAATGTCAAAAAATTAATCCAGCAAATTGAGAAACAGGTAGATGTGATCAAAGCTTTTTATCATACTGATGAAGAAACTATTTTCCAAGAAACCGCATTATATAAAGTTAAGTCAAGCGCGCTTTTTGAAGAGCGACACATTCAAAACATCATTAAAGAAAGTCATGCAAATATTGTGACTGTTTCACCTGAGTTTTTTGTTATTGAAAAAACAGGCTTTAGAAATGAAACTGATCGATTGCAGCAAGACCTTGCCCCCTTTGGGCTCCTTCAGTTTGTTCGTTCGGGAAGAATATCTGTTACCAAATCTAAAATGGGGATTTCAGACCTACTTAGTAAATTTAAAAAAGACAATTAATTAATAATAAACCAAAAAAAATGGCCAACTATTTTAATCAAATTTCACTTGCAGAAAAATTACATCAATTAGGGCAATGTCGATTCATGGATCTTTCGGAATTCGACAAAGGTATTTCTGCTTTAAAAGGTAAAAAAATCGTAATTGTTGGATGTGGTGCACAAGGGTTAAATCAAGGTTTAAACATGCGAGATTCTGGTCTAGATATCAGTTATACTTTACGTCAAGGTGCAATAGATCAAAAAAGAGCTTCATATCAAAACGCAATTGATAACAATTTTGAGGTTGGCAATTACGAGACAATGGTTCCGACTGCTGATTTGGTTATTAATCTAACACCTGACAAAAACCACTCCTCTGTAATTGAAGCGGTAGTGCCATTAATGAAAAAAGGTGCAACACTTTCCTATTCACACGGTTTTAATATTGTTGAAGAGGGAATGACCATCAGAAAAGACTTGACAGTGATTATGGTTGCACCAAAATGTCCTGGTTCCGAAGTTAGAGAAGAATTTTTAAGAGGTTTCGGCGTGCCAACACTAATTGCCGTTCACCCCGAAAATGATCCACAGGATCATGGACTGGAATATGCTAAAGCATATGCTGTTGCCACTGGGGGTCATCGCGCTGGAGTCCTTGAATCATCATTTGTTGCTGAGGTAAAATCTGATTTAATGGGCGAACAAACCATCCTTTGCGGTGTTTTGCAGACTGGCTCCATTTTGTGTTTTGATAAAATGATTGCGCAAGGCATCGATCCTGGCTATGCAGCCAAACTTATTCAGTATGGTTGGGAAACCATCACCGAAGCTTTAAAACACGGAGGAATTACCAATATGATGGATCGTTTATCTAATCCAGCAAAAATTAAAGCATTTGAACTTTCTGAGACCTTGAAGGAAATCTTAACGCCTTTGTTTCAAAAGCATATGGATGACATCATGTCAGGCCACTTTTCAAAAACCATGATGGAAGATTGGGCAAATGACGATAAAAACCTTTTGGAGTGGCGAGCCGCTACGGGAGAGACTGCGTTTGAAAAAACAACAATAACCGATCAAGAAATTCCAGATCAGGAATATTTCGATCACGGTGTATTGATGGTAGCATTTGTTAGAGCAGGAGTAGAACTTGCTTTCGACACTATGGTAGCCTCTGGGATTAAAGAGGAGTCTGCATACTACGAATCATTACATGAGACACCATTAATTGCCAACACAATAGCCAGGAAGAAACTATTCGAAATGAACCGTGTTATTTCTGACACAGCTGAATACGGATGTTATTTGTTTGACCACGCTGCAAAACCCCTACTGGTTGATTTTATGAAAACCATTGATACTGACGTTATTGGAAAGTCCTATGCTGACAGCGAGGGAAATGGGGTAGACAATCGTATGTTAATCGATGTCAATGAGATTATTCGCTATCATCCTGTAGAGATCATCGGTTATGAATTACGCGAGTCCATGACCGAGATGAAAAAAATCGTATAATTCAACGGCGGTTAAATTTTTTACTGCGTACTGACGTTATTTTTTAGTTAAGCTCACCTTTACTCTCTAGAAAACTGTTATGAGTAGATAAAATTATTTAACTTTGTTTGAGAAATATTTAACAAAACAAATATTATGAGTTCAGTTATGACTCCTGAAACATTAGCTTCAAATGCGATTAAACTTAGTGATATCCCCGTAAATTACGTTCCAAAAGTCACCCATTACGATCAATATTTAATTGACGGTGAATTAAAAACCTGGACAGGTGCTACGTCAGAGGTTTATTCAACAGTTCATACGCAAAACGATCAAGGTGAAATGGTACCAACCTTGTTAGGTACAGTTCCAGACATGGAGTCTGAGTCTGCGCTACAGGCGCTAGAGTCTGCCAAAAAAGCTTTTGACAGAGGTAAAGGACAATGGCCAACCATGCGGGTTAGAGAAAGATTGAGCTGCATGGAGCGTTTTGTTGAAAAAATGAAAAATCATCGGGAAGAAATCGTTAACCTGTTGATGTGGGAAATTGGAAAATCATTAGGTGATTCCCAGAAAGAATTTGATCGTACCGTTGATTACATCTACGACACTATTGAAGCTTATAAAAAGTTAGATCAAAAAAGCGCCAAGTTTGAAAAAGAGGGGAGTATCCATGCTCACATTAGAAGAAGCCCACTAGGTGTTGTTTTGTGTCTCGGCCCTTACAATTATCCACTAAACGAAACATTTTGTCTACTCATTCCTGCAATAATAATGGGGAATACAGCCATATTTAAACCAGCAAAACACGGTGTTCTTTTAATTACACCATTGATGCAGGCTTTTCAAGAGAGTTTTCCTCCTGGTGTGGTGAATATTCTTTTTGGAAGAGGAAGAAAAATAGCACAGCCCATTATGAAGTCTGGATTTGTAGATGTTTTGGCATTGATAGGTCACAGTTCTTCTGCAGTGGCGCTTCAAGATCAGCACCCCAATAAAAATAGATTGAGATTGGTTCTAGGACTTGAAGCTAAAAATCCGGGAGTTATTCTTCCAGATGCAGACTTGGATCACACAATTAAAGAATGTATTTCTGGTACATTATCATACAATGGACAAAGATGTACAGCCCTAAAGGTGCTCTATGTTCACGAATCTATCATTGATGAATTCAATAGAAAATTTTCTAAGGCAGTAGATGATTTAAAGTATGGTATGCCATGGGAAGAAAATGTGTTTCTAACACCACTTCCAGAGCCTAACAAACCGCAATATATCAAAGACCTTATAGAAGATGCCAAATCTAAAGGAGCTAAAGTACTGAATAAAAAGGGGGGTGAAATGACCGAAAATTATATCTTTCCCGCAGTTATGTATCCGGTAGATAAATCAATGAACCTATACCACGAAGAGCAATTCGGCCCAGTGATTCCAATTATTTCCTATAAAGACATTAACGAGCCACTAGATGCAATGGCTGCCTCCGATTACGGTCAACAAGTGAGTCTATTCGGTAGAGATGTTCGAAAAATTGGACCACTAATCGATATCTTGGCCAATTTAGTTTGTAGGGTCAACCTCAATAGCGCATGCCAAAGAGGTCCAGATGTATATCCATTTACTGGAAGAAAGAATTCAGCTGTAAGCACGCTCAGCGTATACGATGCTTTACGCTCTTTTTCAATTCGTTCTTTTGTGGCTTCCAAAGATAACCCCTACAATAATGAAATCCTTGAATCATTGCTCAACTCTAACGAGTCGAATTTTGTATCCTCGGATTACATCTTATAGGTTAACGCTTATCCTTTAGGTTTCGGGTGATCTAACTTCAGTTGTTTGTCGATTTTTTCAAACATCAATAGCTCTGCGGTAAATTGCCAGTCGAAGTTATTCGTTTGGTTGGCCAAGTGGTGGTGGTGATCTTGATCAAGAATATAGTCCTGAGGCTTGTGAAGCACACGGGTTTTGGAATAAGTTTTTTCCAATCGATCTTTCAAGGTAAAAAACTCTTTTTTTAGATAATTAATTTTGTCGAGTGCAATCAACCGTTGTTCTTCATCTTTAGCTTGGTCATATAATTTCAATAAAAGAAGTAACCTAGGTGTAAACCCTGCTAATTCATTGACTCGCTCATAAACTTCAATCATATATTGATTTTTTGCGGTCAATTCTTTTATCTGTTTAATTTTTATTTTAATGGTATCACAGGTTAAAATCATATTTTCTGCCCGATTAACCCTTTCTTTAAATTTCTCAGACCAAACCCCTGGATTTTCGACACTGGGAAGCTCGATAAGCCCAGCTTCTTGTGGGCTTTCCATTTCCATTAGATAATTTCTTTTGTTGCCTTTAAGTAGAACGTTTTTCCATTCGGCAACAGGAAGTTCCAGTTGATCAACAAATGCAAATTCAGGTTCAGCCGCTTTATTTGAAAAGACCCGTTGTCTAAAGGCCATTTTAAATTCAGCTTTAGTGATTTTATCACCTGACCAAGTATCATTAGCAAACCCAATAATGCCCCGTTTATACAATTCAAAATGCGGAGAATCATCATCCCAAAGGGTTAAGAGTAAGCCCTCTAGACCACTTTCAATTGATGATATTGCGAAATCACGGATTTGTTGAAGATTTCCCTCTCTTTGTGGCATAAGCACCCATCTTGTTTGCCCAGCTGTTGCGCCCATTACTTGTAGACCATTATTTTTATACCAAGCCATTGCTTTTGTATTTCCATAAGCTTCAGGCGTGTGGTAATTCCAGCGCATATAGATACAATTTTTGGGTAATAGCGGTAAGAATTCTTTTAGTTTATGTTCATTTTCATTCCAAATACTATCCACCTTTTTTTTACCCATCTGAGGCTGGAACATCGGACGATAAACCCCCACTTGTTTAAGAAACATATCATCCCAAAAAATTGGTGTACGACCTTTTGCAGCCGCAAATTCACAAACTTTATTTAACCAGATCAACTGTAATTCTAAAGAAGACTTTCCACTGTTTCTTCCAGTAGTTTTCACTTCGTCTCCTCCAATATGAAGGTATTTTCCATGTGGAAAGGCTTCTAATGCATCCTCGTACAAGTCGTACTGAACTTTATAGGTTTTTGGGTCAAGTGGATTGAATGCCCAATCACTTTCCAAGTCATCTCTTAATGATTTGTATTGCTTGTGTTTTAAAACAAATGACGCGTGTCCAAGACCCTGAACCAATGGACTGATTGCGATGTTCCTCGCCATGGCATATTCACTAAGTTTTTTCCACTCTTCAATCGTAAATGCGTCTGAGGAACCTACCAGCGGTTGACGTTTGTATTTAATTTTGTCTTCCACTTCGGCAATGATGCCATTAATTTTATATTTTTTGAGTTCATCTAGCAAATCATAATAATAGTCCAAGGTCTCTCGGTGGTGCTTCACATCCCAATGAATTGCTCGGTAGGAGAGTAGGGGATAGTCCTCGATATTACAAAGTGGAAGATTGACGCCTTGCTCCGCCGCATCCTCCATCAATTGTTGCAAGGAAGCTAATCCGTAGATTAAACCAGCTTCGTCTTTAGCTTTAATGCTAATTTTATTGTTTATTATTTTTAGTATATATCCCTCGGCTTTAATTTCAAATTCTGGTTCGATAGTAAATACTAATTGTGCATTATCCATGCGGTCCACAGCTTGAATATCACCAAGAAAATCACTGCCCGCAGGAAGATCCAATTCATTTGGACTGTAATAGTTTAGTAGGTCTGACACTCGCAAACTACTGACCCCACTGATTTCAAAGTTTTGAGGTGTGGGTAACAGTTTAAAATCACCTGTCTTCGGTACCGTTGAATTACACGAATACAACAGTGCTGTAATGAGTAAAAAGTAAATTTTCATACGTTTTTGGGCTTAGCTTATTAAATATTTTCTTTTTTCGCTTGGTTTGGATTTGGGTAAAATTTTAAGCATTTCCAGTAAACAAACTATTGACTTACAATGTTTTCTAAAACTTTGACAAATTCTTCAGGGGCTGACCATTGAGGATTGTGATCCGCAGTAAGAATTTTTATAGGCCAATTCTTTTTTTCCGCTCTTTTCGCATGTTTAGAAAAGTAATCAGCCTCTGGATCTAACCCTTTCTCAACGGTGAGAATATAGGTTGTGGGAATTGTTAGTCTTTCAGGATTTTTTAGCGAAATTTTATCTGTTAAAGTATTTCCAGGATGAGGTACATCTTTCGGGGGTAATTTATCTTCTGAAACCCAAGAAGGAACGATATACCCCATTTCATTTACAACTTGTCCGTCTCGACTACTCCATGATTCACGTACACTTTCATTATATTCAGGAACAAAAGCATCTACATAGATTAATTTTTTTATTTTTTCCGGAATGCGATCAGCAACTCCAGTGATGACCATACCGCCATAACTATGCCCTACCAAAATAATATCCTCTAATTCCTCAAAAAGTACAGTATTGATGATGTCATTCAAATGGGTTTCAAGGTTCACTTCCTTAGTAGCGAGATGGACTTTTTCTCCTTGCCCAGTAAGCGTTGGTCTGTAAACTATATTTCCACTAGTCGTCAAAAGTTGATCTACTTTCTTAAAAGACCAGCCACCGCCCCATGCTCCGTGTACGATTACATAAACTGGCTTGGATGGAGAGGGTTGGAAGGAAGCAAAAATAATGGCAGAGGTCAAAAAGAATAAAGCTGCAGTCAATAATTGTTTCATAGTGTTTTATTTATCTTACGGATAGGACTTGTAAGATAGAAAATTTAGCTTAGGACAAAAAAATAACATACTTAAGCTTGACTTAGAATACCCTAACACTGTTTGATATTCTACGTGTTAATCGTCATTTGATTTTAACCATTACAGGTAAATGATCCGATATAAACAAATTGTTTGCTCTTCTGTCATCAATGATCGTATGTTGAATAACTTCAATATTTTTAGTGAGTATATAATCTATTCGCTTTCTAATTTGTCGGTCTAAATTAAACCCGTTAAAGGTTCCACTGGGTCCATAAGGTTCGTTTAAGCCAATTTCATAGGCATCTTCAAGTTGTGATTTAAAGATTTTAATAGGTTCACTTTCTGGTAAAGAATTGAAGTCTCCCATTACAATGAGTTTACCGTTTTCAATATTTTTTTCACGGATGATTTTTAAGATTAAATCGGCTGATTTCTCCCTGGATTTTGGTCCAAGATGGTCAAAATGACAATTAAAAACAAAAAGCTTTTCATTGGTTTTTTTATCTAAAAACTCACCAAAAGTTACAATACGTTCCATAGAGGCGTCCCATCCAATTGAAACCTTTTCTGGAGTTTCCGATAGCCAATAGGTTTTTGATGAAAGAAGTTTCAGTTGTTCTTTTCGATAAAAAATTGCTGCGTATTCCCCTTTTGTTTCTCCATCATCTCTACCTGCTCCAATATAACCGTAATCAGGCAAGCCTTCTTCAATATATTTTACTTGATGATGAAGTCCTTCTTGAATTCCTATAATCTCAGGAGAGTAATGGTCAAACAATTCCACTACAGAAGATTTACGGTATCCCCACCAATTTTCATAGTCTTTGAGATTGTCATATCTTATATTAAATGACATTACCGAAGTTTGTCCCATCCCAAAAAATGGGGCAAGTTGAAGTAGTGTAAATAAAATTAAATATTTGTTTTTCATGATTCAGCAGTTGCGTTGTGATCGTTTTTAAAATATTTTAAATAAATGGCTAATTAAAAATTATACCAGCATTAATCCAAAAAATATGGGTTTGTTTGACCCTTTTGTTTTTAAGGTCAGTTTGCAACATATAACCTGGTTTTAACCAAAATTTATCAATTACAAATCCAGGTCCAATATTAAATCGATTTCTGGTAAAACCTTTAGCGTTAAAAAAGGGTTCAGTCTGTATAAAAGGGAAAAACCATTTATTGATATTTAATTTATAAGTAGGTCTAAATCTGATCCTCCAATTGTTATTGGTTAATTCTTTTATTTGATACTAATTGCAAATTCTAATCTTAAATGACCTGCTAACAGTATAGAATATGTCGATGTGAGGTCTTATTTCACGAACTCTTAACTCACTTTTTATTTCAAATATTTCTCGATAGTAACCACCAATTTTGAATTTTTTATTTAGTAAATAGATCAATCCAAAATCTAAATGGAAATATTCAAGTTTGTCAGAAAACCTTGATTAAGGTTCGACTGCGATTTGAAATTTATCTGATAATTTACCTTTAACATTTATTGTATTCCAGCTTTGGATCGTTTGTCCAAAAACGTTGATACTTAATAGTATGAAGATAATCAAAGAGAATTGGGGCCTCATTTAATTTTTTACATTAACGATTTATAACCGCCAGTTAAGGGTTTATATTAATTAAAATAATTTTTTAAAATTGATATTGAATACTTATTATCAATCATAGCAATTGATAACAAGGATGTTTGTTTGACTTAATTTTAATAAGTTTTTACTGAACAAAAAATAATCCATTACCACTTAGATATTGGATTTTTTTTATCAATGCAGCGGATTAATGAAAACAATTTCATGGCAGTAGTAGGATTTGGAAATTCAAAGTTACAAAAAACCCTCCTAAATAGGAGGGTTGATGATTTTAGGTTCTAATCAAGAAGATGTACTAAACGATCTTGGTCGCTAGATAATCACCTACCTCACTTGTTTTACAAGCCTTTCCTCCTGCTTCAACCAAATCCTCGGTGACTATGCCTTCCGCCAGAGATTGATCGACTACCTTCCGAATTAAAGCACCTTCTTCGTGAAGTCCAAAAGACATTTCAAACATCATTGCGGCAGAAAGAACCGTCGCCAATGGATTGGCAATATCTTTTCCAGTTGCTTGAGGGAATGAACCGTGAATGGGTTCATACAAGCCGATTTCTGCACCGACCGAGGCTGAGGGCATCAACCCCATTGATCCGGAGATCACAGATGCCTCATCAGTAAGAATATCGCCAAAAAGATTTTCTGTAATAAGCACATCATAGCTGTTGGGCCATTGAACTAATCGCATCGCGACAGCATCTACAAACTCATAAGCTACCTCCACTTCTGGATAATCTTTTTCCATCGCTTGAACAGTTTCTCTCCACAATCGTGAGCTTTCCAAAACGTTGGCTTTATCAACACAACATAGCTTTTTGCTTCGAGTCATTGCCAATTCAAAACCCTTTTTAGCGAGACGTTGAATTTCAGATCGTGTATATGTACAAGTATCAAAAGCAGTATTGCCGTCATCTTTTCTTCCTCTTTCGCCAAAATATATTCCTCCAGTCAATTCTCTTAGGAAGACTAAGTCGGTTCCTTCAATACGTTCTTTTTTCAATGGAGATTTTTCTATCAATGAAGGAAAAGTAAAGGTCGGACGGACATTGGCAAACAGTCCAAGTTTTTTTCTCATTTTAAGAAGCCCTTGCTCCGGTCTTACTTTAGCTGAAGGATCGTTATCAAATCTGGGGTGACCAATCGCACCGAAAAGTACTGCATCTGCATTTATACAGATTTCGTGGGTTTCGTCTGGGTAAGGTTCCCCCACTGAGTCAATTGCAGCAGCTCCAGTCAAGGCAGGCATCCATTCGATTTCATGATTGAATTTTTGTGCGATGGCGTCACATACTTTTACAGCCTGATCGATTACTTCTGGGCCAATGCCGTCTCCGGCCAATAGGGCGATTTTTAATTTCATTGAGTGGTATTTGTTAGGAAATGATATTTAACATTTTTTCAGTGGCTTTAATCGCCGAAACGGTTTGATCGGAATCCAATCCACGAGTGATAAATTCTTTTTTTGTATTCTTCCATGTGATTAAAGTCTCACATAAAGCGTCGGAATTACTGCCCGGTGGGATCCGAACGGCATAGTCGATCAGTAGGGGTAATTCCTTATTTTTTCTTTGATATATTTTTTTTATTGCATTCATAAAGGCGTCAAACTGTCCGTCACCTGAAGCATTTTCCTCCAAAAGCTCGCCCTCCATTTCCACTGAAACAGCAGTTGTGGGTCGAAGTCCTTTTGAGTGAGTTAATACGTATGATTTGACCTTTACTTTTTGTTCGATATTACTGTTAAGCACATCAGAGATGATGTAGGGTAAATCTTCAGTAGTAACGATTTCTTTTTTGTCACCCAGTTCAATTATCCTTTGGGTTACCTTTTTAATCTCATCATCGCTGAGCGTTACACCAAGCTTTTGAAGATTCTTTTGAATATTTGCTTTTCCTGAGGTTTTTCCCAATGCGTATTCACGAGTTCTTCCAAAACGTTCTGGAAGTAAATCATTGAAATACAGGTTATTTTTTTTGTCTCCATCAGCGTGTATCCCAGCAGTTTGGGTAAAAACATTCTCTCCTACTATGGGCTTATTTACTGGAATTCTAAAGCCTGTAAAAGTCGCAACCAATTTACTAACCTTAAATAATGAGGATTCATTGATGTTAATACTAACCTCGGGCATAAAATCTTTCAGGGTAGCTACCGTGCTTTCCATAGGCGTATTTCCAGCTCTTTCACCCATCCCATTAACTGTCAGGTGTAATCCATGACACCCAGCTCTAACAGCCTCCATGGCATTGGCAACACTAAGATCATAATCGTTATGGCCATGAAAATCAAAGTGAATCTCAGGGAATTTTTTTATGACTTCTGAAATAAAGGTATATGTCTCATAATAAGTCATTACACCTAGCGTATCGGGTAATAAAACTCTTTTAATGGGGAGCGTTGAAACAAATGATAAATAATCGTTTACATAGGCTTTAGAGTTGCGCATCCCGTTACTCCAGTCTTCTAAATAAACGTTTGTTTCAATTCCTTCTTTTTGGGCAGCAAAAACATTATCCTCAATTGCTTTAAAGTGCTCACTAGGGGATTTTTTTAATTGATGTTTCAGGTGGTTTAAAGAACCTTTGGTTAATAAATTTTGAACTTTAACTCCTGTTTCTAGCATCCATTCAATAGATGTGCCCCCATCGACAAAACCAAGAACTTCTACTCGTTTATCAAGACCTTCACTTTTTGCCCATTGGGTAATTTCATTGACGGCATTGTGTTCACCAGTGGAAACTCGGGCAGAGGCAACCTCAATTCGATCCACATTTAATTCACATAAAAGTAACCTAGATAACGTTAGTTTTTCTGCAACTGAAAAGGAAACACCAGAAGTTTGTTCTCCATCCCGAAGGGTGGTATCCATGATTTCGATAGTTCTCTTCATTGATCCTAGTTCTATGGAGTTTCTATTAGAGGGGTGTATCTTTAGAAAAAGTTTTGATGTCCTCTTTGATATTTAAAAGGTAGTCAATGTCATCAAAACCATTTGTCATGTTATCTTTTTTGTAAGGATTGATATCAAAGCTTTCAGATGAGCCTGTTGCATCAATCATAATCGTTTGGTTGGGGAGATTCACCGTTAAAGTAGTTGACGGATTCCGATTAATTTCATTAAAAACATGCTCCAAAAACTCAGGACTTACCTTAACAGGCAGAACACCAATATTTAAGCAATTATTTCTGAAAATATCTGCAAAGAAACTGGAAACAACACACCGAAAACCATAATCGTAAATCGCCCAAGCAGCGTGTTCTCTTGATGAACCTGAACCAAAGTTTTTTCCTCCTACCAAAATCTTACCACTGTAAGTGTCGTTGTTGAGAACGAAATCTTTTTTGGGAGATTCGTCACTGTTATACCTCCAATCTCTAAAAAGGTTATCGCCAAAACCTACTCTTTCGGTAGCCTTTAAAAATCTAGCAGGAATAATCTGATCGGTGTCTACATTTTCAATGGGTAATGGAACCGCACTACTTTTTAATATATCGAATTTATCGTAAGCCATGTTTAATTGATTAGAGTTCTTGGATCAGTTACTTTACCAGTAACTGCAGCCGCGGCAGCCATAATTGGACTAGCAAGAAGCGTTCTAGATCCTGGTCCTTGTCGCCCTTCAAAGTTTCTGTTTGAGGTGCTAACGGCATACTTCCCTACGGGAACTTTATCGTCATTCATCGCCAAACAGGCGGAGCAGCCAGGCTCTCGCAATTCAAAACCAGATTCTTTTAGGATGTCCAATAAGCCTTCTTCTTCAATCGCTTTTTCAACTTTGTGAGATCCAGGTACTAGCCATGCTGTTACATTTGCTGCTTTTTTTCTACCCTTTACCATCTCGGTAAAAGCCCTAAAATCTTCAATTCTTCCATTGGTACAGCTTCCCAAGAAAACAAAATCGATTTCTTTTCCTATCATTGTCTCACCCTCATTATATCCCATGTAATTCAACGACTTTTCGTAAGTTGCTGAACCACCTTCAACATTTGCTGCGTCAGGAATGTTTTTTGAAATTCCAATTCCCATCCCTGGGTTGGTTCCAAAAGTAATCATCGGTTCAATTTCACTACCATTAAAGAAATATTCCTTGTCGAATGTTGCGCCTTCATCGGTATATAAATCTTGCCAATAATCCATCGCTTTATCCCAATCAGTTCCCTTGGGTGTGAACTCTCTATCTTTAATGTAATGGAAAGTTTTTTCATCGGGAGCAATCATTCCACCCCTTGCACCCATTTCAATGCTCAAATTACAAACTGTCATTCTACCCTCCATAGTCATGTTGGTAAACACATCACCTGCATATTCAACAAAATGCCCAGTTGCACCTGAAGTAGTCAATTTTGAGATTATAAATAAAGCCACATCTTTCGGTGTTACCCCCATTTGCAGTTCACCGTTAATGGTAATACGCATTTTCTTTGGTTTGGGTTGAAGAATACATTGAGTGGACAGCACCATCTCGACTTCGGAAGTTCCAATTCCAAATGCAATTGCACCAAACGCTCCATGGGTGGAGGTATGAGAGTCACCACAGACGATGGTAGCGCCGGGGAGCGTTATCCCATACTCTGGACCGACGACATGCACAATTCCATTTTTTTCATGTCCTAATCCCCAAAAGGAAATACCGTGTTCTTTGGCATTATTTTCTAAAGCTTCTAACTGTTTAGCAGATAGCGGATCTTGAACTGGTAAATGTTGATTGATTGTAGGGGTGTTGTGATCCGCGGTGGCAAATGTCCGTTCCGGATACAACACCTTAATCTTTCTGTTTTTTAAACCCAAAAAAGCTACCGGGCTGGTAACTTCATGAACCATATGGCGGTCGATAAACAATACATCTGGTCCTCGATCGATTTGTTGAACCACGTGTCCATCCCAAACTTTGTCAAAAAGTGTTTTTTTCATTGTGCTGCTAAAATAAGCGATTATAGTCTACAAGCCTCGATAATTTTGGGAATGTCTTCGTCGTTGACCTCCTTTTGCGTATCGGCGACTTTTAAAAATTCAGTATAAACTTTATCCAATTGAAGTTTGTTCAATTCGAACCCTATATTTTTTGCACGATAGGCTAAGGCAGCGCGACCACTTCGTGCCGTTAATACAATCGCCGATTCCGTTACTCCAACATCATTTGGATCAATAATTTCGTAGGTTTCTCTTTTTTTAATGACACCATCTTGGTGAATCCCTGAACTATGTGCAAAAGCATTTGCTCCAACAACCGCCTTGTTTGGCTGAACAGGCATTCCCATGCTTTCAGAAACTAGGCGACTTGTATCGTAAAGTAGTTTGGAATTGATATTGGTGTCTAAATTTAGTTTGGGGTGCTGTCGCATGATCATCACGACTTCCTCTAGAGAGGTATTTCCAGCTCTTTCACCAATGCCATTTATTGTGCATTCGATTTGACGCGCACCGTTTATGATACCTGCAATTGAATTTGCTGTGGCTAAACCTAGATCATTGTGACAATGGCATGACAAAATTGCTTTATCAATACCTTTAACATTTTCCTTGAGGTATTTTATTTTTGCTCCATATTCTTCAGGAAGACAATAGCCAGTAGTGTCAGGAATATTTAGAACAGTGGCACCTGCTTTTATGACCGCTTCACAAACCCTAGCCAAATAATCGTTATCCGTACGTCCGGCATCTTCTGCATAAAATTCAACATCCTCCACAAAGGTTTTAGCAAAACTCACTGCTGCCATCGCACGCTCTATTATCTTTTCTCTGTCTGAATTAAATTTATACTTAATGTGCGAATCAGAAGTACCAATGCCCGTATGAATTCTAGACCTTTTAGCATCTTTAAGCGCTTCTGCAGCAACTTCAATATCTTTTTTTACTGCACGTGTCAAACCGCAAACTCTAGCATTCCTCATCAGTCTAGAAATTTGAACGACAGAATCAAAGTCTCCAGGACTGGAAATTGGAAAGCCCGCTTCTAAAATATCTACACCTAATTCATCGAGACGTTCAGCAATGATTAACTTATTTTTGGTATCTAACTTACAGCCGGGAACTTGCTCCCCATCTCTCAAAGTAGTGTCAAAAATATGTACTTGTCCGTTAACCATTTAAAAGGTATAATTTAATTGTTTAACGAATTTAACTTGAAAAGGAAAATACTAACTTTAATTAGTTAATTTTATTACAATATTCTATACCTTTGTTTTTGATTTAAATCACTATAAAACAGGGCTTTAACCCAAATTTTGTTACAATGATTAATGTACAAAAAGACAATTTATTTCAGTTGATTAAGTCGCTTACTAAATCAGAGAAGCGGCAATTCAAGTTGTACGTTGGAAGAATGGGTTCCAATAACAACGCTAAATTTCTTAGTCTTTTCAATTTTTTAGACAAGTTAGAAAAGTATAGTGAAAAGGCAATCCTGGAAAAAGGAATTGTAACAAAACAACAGTTGTCAAACCTCAAAGCACATCTTTACAAACAGATTTTAATCAGCTTACGTCTCAATCCGATTCATCAAAATATCCGAATGCAAATCAGAGAGCAAATGGACTTTGCTGTTATCTTATATCAGAAAGGGCTTTACAAACTAAGTCTTAAAATATTGGATAAAGCCAAGGCATTGGCACTAAAGAATGAGGAAAAATATGCTGCGTTTGATATTGTTGAGTTTGAAAAATTGATTGAATCCCAATATATCACAAGGAGTTTATCTAATCGTGCTCAGGAACTGATTCAGCAAGCTGACAGCTTGAGAACGCATAACGATTTAACAAGTCAATTATCAAATTTGTCTTTGTTGTTATACGAACAACTGATTAAAACAGGCTACGCTAAAAGCGATGAGGAATTCAGAGAAATTACCAAGTTTTTTTATGAAAAAATGCCCAACGTTGATCTTGATAAACTAGGGTTTAGAGAAAAATTATGGTATTACAAAGCCCACGTATGGTATAGTTTTTTGGTTCAAGATTTTTTATCGTGTTTCAAATACGCTAGTAAATGGGTAGTCATGTTTGACGAACATCCAGAAATGATTTCAATTCACCCTGTTTTTTATCTCAAAGGAAATAATTTTTTGATGGAGTCATTGGCTTTGATAAAATATCCTGAGAAGTTTAAGCAAACACTACACCAAATGCTCATTACTGTCGAGTCAGATGTTTTTCCTAAAAACGATAACTTGGCTGCGCTAAGTTTCCTTTATTCCTATAACAATCGATTCAACTTATATTTCCTACAGGGTAATTTTGAAGAAGGATCGACTATTTTACCTGAGGTTATAAAAGGAATTGAGACCTTCAAAAATCAGATAGATCCTCATCATGTTATGCTATTTTATTATAAAATAGCTTGTTTGTATTTTGGTCTTGAAGACCATGAAAACTGTATTGTGTACCTCAATAAAATCATAAAAAATAAACATTTAAAAATGCGAGAAGACCTTTTGTGTTTTACTCGAATTCTAAGTGTAGTAGCTCACTATGAAGCTGGTTTTGACTACCATTTGGAGGCCCACTTAAGGGAGACTTACAAGTTTTTAATCAAAATGAATGATTTACACGAAGTGCAGAAGGCCATGATACGCTTTGTACGCTCATTGGGAGATATATATCCCCACGAACTCAAAGGAGCATTTGTGAAACTTCACAAAGAATTAAAGCAATATGAAGACGACCCCTACGAACGACGTGCATTTTTATATCTCGATGTACTCTCTTGGTTAGAAAGTAAAATTGAAAACCGAACAGTGGGAGAAATTATCCGAGAAAAATCTAAGATCATCAATCGGAAAGAGCGGAACTCCATTGAGGTTTAACAGGAGGTGGGGCAACAATTGTTATGGTTTTTTTT